>ERZ506905.590-NODE-590-length-11863-cov-8.20088_pt1 | contig 11863 bp, 6 predicted proteins | sample MGYA00513175_ERZ506905 | MGnify/ENA metagenome assembly ERZ506905
ACGGACCAGCATCCCAACTGGACGCTTTCGGCCGTGCGCGGCGCGGATCCCGAGACGACACGCGAAGTCGTGCTCACGCTCCTAGGCATGCCCGCATCACCCGATGGCGTGCGCTGGAGCATCACCACCGACTTTCAGAGCACCGACCGCGTCTTCAAGGCCTTCCGCACGGGCGTCTACGACGTCATGAACGAAAGAAGCTTCAGCGACTTCGTCGAGAAGTACTGGCTCTTCGCCGCCGTGCCCCTCGCCGCAGCCCTCCTCTGCTTCGGCTTTGCGGCCCTTCTGCGCCGCATGGTCGGGATCAGGACCCGCGAGCTCAAGCGGACGCTGGAAAACGAGCGGCGCCTGCGCCGCGAGGCTCAGGAGGCGGACGAACGCTACAGGCGACTTCTGCGCGTCGGGCTTCTCGGACAGCTGAGCACGATGTTCGCGCACGAAATCCGCCAGCCCGTCGGCGCCATCCTCGCCTACGTTCAGGGACTGCGCAACTTCTGCGCCTCGGGCTCGCTCACGCCCGAAATGTCCGAGGGCGTCCTCGCGAAGATCAACGCGCAGGCCGAAAGAGTGTCGGACATTGTCGAGCGCGTGAGACTCTATGCAAGGACCGATGCCGTTGACCGCATCACGACCGATCTGCGAGACGTGGTCGACGAGGCGGTCGGACTCTTCAAGCGCAACACGCGCTTTGAGGGCAAAATCATTCTGGAGCCGCCCGCATCGTCCGAAAAGTTCACCGTGCGCGTCTCGCCCCTTGAAATCAGCATCGCGCTGCACAACCTCATGCAGAATGCCGTCGACGCCCTCGCCTCTGCAGGCACCGCAGATCCGAGGATCACGATCCGCATCGAGCGCACGGAGGAGAGGCTTGCGGTCGTCGTCTCCGACAACGGCCCGCAGCTCACGCAGGATGACGTCGCCCGCATGACGGCACCCCTGCACACGACCAAGTCCTCCGGCATGGGCCTCGGCCTGATTCTTGTAAACTCCATTGCAACCGGCCACGGCGGCCATCTCAGGCTGTCTCCCGCCGCAGGCGGCGGCCTTGAGGCACGACTGATCTTTCCTGACGCAGACGAACATGATTGAAAAGAAGCAGATGCTCATCCGAATCGTCGACGATGACGAACCTTTTGCAGACGCGATCTGCTTTCTTCTGCTGAGCAAGGGGCTCAGGGCCGTCGTTCATGCGTCGGCCGAGAAGTTCCTTGAGCAGGACGATCCGTCCGTTCCGGGCTGCCTCATCCTCGACTATCAGATGCCCGAACTCAACGGCATCGAGACCCAGCGCAAGCTGCTCGACAAGGGCTGGCGCTGGCCCGTCATCTTCATGACGGCCCATGCCGACGTCGACATGGCGATCACCGCCTTCAAGCAGGGCGCCTGCGACCTTCTTCAGAAGCCCGTTGCGCCCGACGTCCTCATCGCCGCAGTCGAGACCAGCCTCGAGAAGGTCCGCGCAGGCATGCGGCACCACCACGACGAAGTCTGCGGCCTTTTCGAGGGACTCACCAACCGCGAGCGACAGATCGTGAAGCTCGCCGCCGCAGGTCTCGCGAACCAGCAGATCGCCGACCGCTTGGGCATCAGCGAGCGCACCGTGGAGGCCCATCGCTCCGCGGCCTACCGCCGCCTGAACGTCAAATGCCTGGAGGAACTCCAGGCATTCATCAGGGACATGGACGACTGAACGTCCGAAATCAGCAGGCGTCCGCCCGCTCGAGTAGCATTCCGTCCGACTTCATCGTGCGAAGGAGCATCGCCAGAACGTCTCCGACGGCCCCCGTCTCCAGCCCCTGCAGTTCATGCGCGACGGTCGAGGCAAGCGGGATCAAGCATGCGGTCAGAAACTCCCGCTGCTTTCCTGCGGGCGCCTTCGTCTGCGCGAGGAGCGACATGAACGCAAGCTCCACGCCCAGCGAGTCCGCAAAGGGCGCGTCCGCCTCGGATGGAAGAAAGCCGAAGGCCCTGTAGGCTTCAAGCATGCGACGGCAATCGGCCCCGCACATCATGCGGTGCTCGCCCGTGTAGGCCGAGGCGCAAAGCGGCACGGTTCTTTCGCCAACGCCCTGAAAAAGCCTCGCATACAGCCTGTCCATGACGATGGGCTCGGGCAGCGGCTCGGGCGCGGGCCCGGACGTCATTTCAAGCAGGGCCTCGACACCCGTCTGATAGCGGACCAACTCGGACCAGTTGCCGGCAAAGCCCGAAGAGCCGTTGCCGGAGAAAAAGTCGGCATATGCGCCGTAGACCTGCGCACGGGATTCGGCGAGATCGTTCACAAGATTGAATTCGTCGGACATGGGGCTCCTCAAGTGTCAAGCATTCCTCTTGAATTGTAGGCTCCGGGATACGTAGGTACAGTTCGGCGCATCAGCGACACCCCCACCTGCTTTCCGCGCACGTCACCTCTGAGGTCTCTCCTGAGGTCCTCTCCTGATCGAAGCGCCGATCGTCACGACGAGCACGATCAGGGCGAGCGTGCTGAGAAAGACCGTCGAGGACATGAAGCCGCCGACGCCCGCCGCCATGAAGAGCGACATCATGATTCGGCCGAGGTTGTTGAGCATGAACCTCATGCCCACGATGTCGCCCACCGATTCGGGCGGCGCGTACTGGAAGATCGTGCTCATCGAAAGCGGCCTGACCAGACCGAATCCGAAGCCCGCCACCGACACGACGAGCAGAAAGGACGCGAATCCGTCGGCCAGTGCGGCGCCCGAGAGCGCGACGCCGCCCAGAAGCAGCGCGTTGCGAAGCTGAGGCAGAAGCGTCCTGTGATTGGCGCGCACGGACAGAAGCGAGCTTGCGGCCACCTGCGCGAGCGCGCACGCCGAAAGGAGCGTCCCCGTCTGGATCGTCGTGAGGCCCATACCGCCGCCCGCCGTGGGAACGAGAATGTCGAGAATGCAGAAGAGCGCGTTGACGCCCGAGCCCGCCACCACGCCCGCCAGCAGCGGCCCCGAGCCCGCGAGTCGCCTGATGTTCACAAGCAGGTCCGTCGACTCAACAAGGCCGTGCGCCCTGAGGTCCGAACGCGAAACGCCGGAGGAAAGGAAGGAAAGCGCCAGAGAGACCGCCAGCACGATGAAGGGCATGAGGTCCGGAGCCTGCGAGAAGAGCGCACCGATCGCGACGGGCATGGCAATCTCGCTCACGTTGCTCAACAGGCACATTCTCGAAAAGCGCGAGACGCGCTCCGCCGCGCCGAAGAGTCCGCCGATGCCGCGATAGCCTGCCGTTGCGGCGAGCATGAGCGTCATGCCCGTGAGCATCCAGGCGACGGCAAGCGCAGCAGGCGCCTCATGCTGCGTCGCCAGAAATCCCGCGCCCGCACAGCAGAGCGCTGCGCAGCGGTTGAGCGGTGAAGGCCCGAAGCGGTTGTAGAGCCGCCCCGCATAGATCGTGAAGACGGCGCAGGCCACGGAACTCGCCGCCATGACGGCACCCATCCAGGCTGCCCCCACGCCGTGCGAGACCGCTTCGAAGATGAGCGTGAACTGCAGGCACCGCGCCGCAAGGCCGAGCAGGTACCACTGCGCGAAAAGGCGCCGAAAGGCTGTGCGAAGCTGCAGCGAATTCATGGAGCGTCCGATTGAGCGTGCCGAAGGAAGGCACAAGGCCTGCTGCGGACATTTGAACCACCTGTCGCGGAAGCGTTCCGGGACAGAAAAATTGTTAATTGTAACCCCGTCGTACGCTCCGAATGGGGCAATATTCGTGAAAGACCCTATGCGAGAGCGGAAAACGATGCACGATGCTCAGGCCTGACCCGAAGTGCGGCCTTCCGTCACGCCATCGGCGGGAAGGTCTTCAGCCTCAGCTTTCTGCGAAGAGACGCCTTTTCCTCGAGCCTGCATAGAGGCTTCAGACCGAAGGCGGCGAGCATGTCGTCGTCGGCATTTCGATAGCTTTCGCTCACGCGGACATACTGCCGTCCGTTCGAGCTCTTGTAGATGTTGACGTTGCGGGACATGGTTGACGTGAATGCAAAGACTTTCGACAGCTTATTGTACGTGTCGCAGCAGCCGTTTCTCAGAAGTCGATCAAGCTCGGCGTCCCTGCGAACACATCCTTCAACCCCATGCCAAACGGGGGCGCCTCCATCGACAGGAAGACGCCCCCGCAGGTCCCTTCAACCCGAATGCCTTACGGCCGGAAGGACGGCAGCTCCGAGTCGCCCGTGAGGAACACGTCCACGGCGCGGGCGCAACGCCTGCCCTCGCTCATCGCGCGCACGACGAGCGACTGGCCGCTGCGCGTGTCGCCGCAGGCAAAGACGCCGGGCACCGAGGTCGCAAAGGGTGCTTCAGAGCCATCGACGCCCGCCTTCGCATTGCCGCGGGCATCGGTCTCGACGCCGAAGGACTTGAGCGTCGCAGCGGCGGGATGCATGAAGCCCATGGCGAGCAGCACGCGCTGACAGGGAATCTCGAAGGCGGAATCGGGCACCTCGGACGGCGTGAAGCGGCCGTCGGGACCGAGGCTCCACTTGAGCTTCACGCAGCGCACGCCCCTCACTTCGCCCTTGTCGTTCAAGAGGATCTCCTTCGTGGAGGCCTCCCAGAGACGCTCGCAGCCTTCCTCGTGGGAGGTGGAGGTGCGAAGCTTCCTCAGCCAGGCGGGCCAGCAGGACTTGTCGTCCTTCTCGGGTGGCATGGGGCTCAGGTCGAGCTGCCAGATCCTGCCCGCGCCCTGACGGCGGGCGGTGCCGACGCAGTCGCTGCCCGTGTCGCCGCCGCCCACGATGACGACGTCGCAGCCCCTGCAGTCGAAGGCGGGCTTCTTGACGAGGCCCTCGTCGACGCGGTTCTGCTCCTGCAGGACGTCAAGGGCGAAGAAGACGCCCCTGCCCTCGCGTCCCGGAACCTTGAGGTCCCTCGGCACCTCGGAGCCGCAGGCGAGCACGACGGCGTCGTACTCCCCGAGGAGGGCCGCGGCCTTCACGCTCCGCTTGGCGGCGTTGTGCACGCCCGCCTCGAACTTCCTATCGCCCACGACCACGGAGAGCTCGAACCTGACGCCTTCGGCCTCAAGCTGGCTGATGCGGCGCTCGACGACGTCCTTCTCGAGCTTGAAGCCCGGAATGCCGAAGCGAAGAAGACCGCCGGGGCGCTCGGACTTCTCGTAGACCGTGACGTCGTGGCCCGCACGGGCAAGCTGCTGGGCGCAGGCAAGGCCCGCAGGGCCCGACCCCACGACGGCCACACGCCTTCCGGTCCTCACGGCCGCAGGCTCGGGCCTCACCCAGCCCTCGCGCCAGGCGCGGTCGATGACGGCACGCTCGATCGAACGGATGCCGACGGCCGCGTCGTCGAGAAGGTACCTCGTGCAGCCCGCCTCGCAGATCGCGGGACAGACCCGACTCGTGAACTCGGGAAAGGAGTTCGTCGCCGAGAGGCACGCCCAGGCGCGCTCCCAGTCGCCTTCGCGCACGAGGCGGTTCCAGTCGACGGGACGGTTGTGAAGCGGACAGTTATTCGAGCAGAACGGGGTGCCGCAGTGCAGGCAGCGCAGGCTCTGCGCATGAACCTCGTCGTCGTTGAGCGGGATCGTGAAGTCCCTGAAGCTCTTGATGCGTTCCTCGACCGGGAGATGGCCGAATTCGATGCGTTGGTTTTCAGACATGGCAATCTCCTTTAAGCCCTGCTCTGCAGCACGGCGCGGTACTGAAGCGGAATGACCTTGACGAATCGCGCGCGGGTGCTCGACCAATGTTCGAGCAGCTCGGCCGCGAGCGTCGAGTCCGTGAAGAGCTGGTGGCGGGTGATGAGGCGCCTGAGGAGCTCCTCGTCCGTGCAGCCCATGTGCCAGGTGCGCGGATCGCTCGTCCTCACCTGCTCCTCGTGACTCATGACCCGTTCAAGCGCGACCATGGACGGATTGCAGTTCGCCTCGAAGCTGCCGTCGGCGTCGAAGACGAACGCGACGCCGCCCGACATGCCGGAGGCGAAGTTGCGGCCCGTGCGTCCGAGCACGACCGTCGTGCCGCCCGTCATGTACTCGCAACCGTGGTCGCCGCAGCCCTCGATCACGGCGCTCGCGCCCGAAAGCCTCACGGCGAATCGTTCGCCGACGACGCCCGCGAAGTACGCCTCGCCGCTCGTGGCGCCGTAGAGCGTCGCATTGCCCGCGATGATGTTTTCGCTCGGCCTGCCGTGGAAGTCCGCAGGCGCCCTCACGATGATGCGCCCGCCCGAGAGGCCCTTGCCCACGTAGTCGTTCGCGTCGCCCGACAGGTCGAGCGTGAGGCCCTTCGCCGCAAAGGCCCCGAAGGACTGGCCCGCCGTGCCGTGAAGCGCGATTCTGATCGAGTCGTCGGGCAGGCCCGCTGCACCGTGCCTCTTCACGATCTCGTGCGAGATCATCGCGCCGACCGAACGGTGAGTGTTCTTCACCGCAGTCGTGATCGAGACGGTCTCGCCGCCCTCGATCGCGCAGGCGAAGCGGGGCAGGAGCGCATGGTCGAGATTCTTCTCAAGCTGATGGTCCTGAGCGAGCGTGTGGCGGATGGCGCAAGGCTCGGCGCTCGGACGGTGAAGGATGCGGGAGAGATCCACGCCCTTCGCCTTCCAGTTGTCGATGTCGTCGCGCTGCACGAGCAGGTCCGACCTGCCGATCAGGTCCTCGAAGCGGCGGATGCCGAGTTCGGCCATGATGCGACGGGCCTCTTCGGCCACGAAGAAGAAGTAGTTGATGACGGCGCCGGGCTTGCCGCGGAAGCGCTTCCTGAGTTCCGGATCCTGCGTGGCGATGCCGACGGGACATGTGTTGAGGTGGCACTGGCGCATCATCATGCAGCCTTCGACGACGAGCGGCGCTGTCGCAAAGCCGAATTCGTCCGCGCCGAGCATGGCGCCGATGACGACGTCGCGCCCCGTCTTGATCTGGCCGTCGACCTGGATCGCAACGCGGTTGCGCAGGCCGTTGACGACGAGCGTCTGCTGAGCTTCGGAGAGACCGAGCTCCCAGGCGCTGCCCGCGTGCTTCACCGACGAGAGCGGGCTTGCGCCCGTGCCGCCGTCGTGCCCCGAAATGACGATGTGGTCGGCCTTCGCCTTGGCGACGCCCGCGGCCACCGTGCCCACGCCCGTTTCGGAGACGAGCTTCACCGAGACGTCGGCCGCGCTGTTGGCGGTCTTGAGGTCGTGGATGAGCTGCGCGAGGTCCTCGATCGAGTAGATGTCGTGATGCGGAGGCGGCGAGATGAGGCCGACGCCGGGGACGGAGTACCTGAGTTCGGCGATGTATTCGGTCACCTTGTGGCCGGGAAGCTGGCCGCCTTCGCCCGGCTTGGCGCCCTGGGCCATCTTGATCTGGATCTGGTCCGCGCTCGCGAGGTACTGGGCCGTCACGCCGAAGCGCGCCGAGGCCACCTGCTTGACCTTCGAGCGCAGGCTGTCGCCCGCCTCGAGCTTCACGTCCGCGACAATCCTGTCGCTGCCGAGCACGTCGGCGAGCGTCTGGCCGGCCTTGACGGGAGAGAGGCCGGTCATCATCTCGGCCTCATAGCGCCTCGGATCCTCGCCGCCCTCGCCTGAAGTCGACTTCGCGCCGATGCGGTTCATGGCGACGGCGAGCGTGGCGTGGGCCTCGGCCGAAATGGAGCCGAGACTCATGGCGCCGGTTGCAAAGCGTCTGACGATGTCCTTCGCAGGCTCGACCTCGTCGAGCGGCACGGGCGTGCAGCCCTCGGTCCTGAACCTCAGCAGGCCGCGCAGCGTCATCTGACGGCGGCTCTGGTCGTTGATGATGTCCGCATATTCCCTGTACGAATTCCAGTTCTTCTCGCGGGAGGCCTTCTGGAGCTTGACGATCGCCTCGGGCGTCCACATGTGCTCCTCTCCGTCCGCGCGCCAGGCGTATTCGCCACCCGTGGGCAGGTCGCGGCCGGGGGCGGCGCCGATGCCGTAGGCGGCCTTGTGGAGGTTGATCGCCTCCTGCATCACCTCGAAGAGGCCGATGCCGTCGATCTGCGAGGGCGTGCCCGTGAAGTAGCGCTCGACGAAGGCCGACTGCAGGCCGATCGCCTCGAAGATCCTCGCGCCGCGGTAGCTCATCAGGGTCGAGATGCCCATCTTGGCCATCACCTTGGTGAGGCCCTTGCCCACGGCCTTGACGTAGTGGGCGACGGCCTCGTCGGGCGAGAGCCCGGCCTTGGGCGCGAGATCCTTGAGCGTCATGAGGGCCATGTAGGGATGCACCGCCTCGGCGCCGTAGCTCATGAGGAGCGCGAAGTCGTGCGTTTCAGTCGCGGAGCCCGAGCTCACCACGAGGCCCGTCGTCGTGCGCAGGCCCTCGGCGATCAGGTGCTGATGAAGGGCCGAGGTCGCCAGGAGCGCGGGAATCGCCACGCGGTCCTTCGAGACCGCCTCGTCGGAGAGGATGAGGATCGTGTGACCGAGCTTGATCGCGTCGACGGCCTGAGCGCACAGGCCCGCGAGGCAGGCCTCGACGCCCGCGCTGCCCCAGGCGGCGGGATAGGTGATGTCGATCACCTTGCTCCTCACCTTGCCCGAGGTGTAGTCGGAAATCGAGAGGAGCTTGCGCATCTCCGCGTCCGTAAGGACGGGCTGCGAGACCTCGATGCGCCTCGTCTGCTCCACGTCGTTGACGTCGAGCACGTTGGGCTTCGGACCGATGTAGCTGATGAGGCTCGTGACGAGCTCCTCGCGGATCGGATCGATCGGCGGGTTCGTCACCTGAGCAAAGAGCTGCTTGAAGTAATGGGAGAGCGGCTTGGACTTCTTCGAGAGGACCGGGAGCGAGACGTCGTTGCCCATGCTGCCCACGGGCTCCATTCCCTTTCTGGCCATCGGCACGAGAATGAGGTCGACGTCCTCCTGGGTGAGGCCGAAGACGCGTTGCAGCTCCCGGACGCGCTCGGGGCCGACGGCTTCGTCGGGCTCGGCCTCGGCGGCGCCCGCGAGGTCGGCGAGCCTCAGGTTGAGGCGGTCGACCCACTCGCGGTAGGGCTTGGCGAGGGCGAGTTGGTTCTTGATCTCGTCGTCCTCGATGATGCGCCCGCGGCCCGTGTCGATGAGGAGCATCTTGCCCGGCTCGACGCGCCACTTGCGGCGGATGCGGCTTTCGGGAATGGGCAGGACGCCCACTTCGCTCGCGAGCACGACCGTGTCGTCATCGGTGAGCACGTAACGCGCGGGCCTGAGGCCGTTGCGGTCAAGCGTCGCGCCGATCTGCACGCCGTCCGTGAAGACGATGGCGGCCGGACCGTCCCAGGCCTCCATCATCGGGGCATGATATGCGTAGAAGGCGCGCCTGTCGGGATCCATCGTCGTCGACTTCTCCCAGGCTTCGGGCACGAGCATGAGCATCGCCTGCGCGAGCGAATAGCCCGACATCACCATCAGCTCGATGGCGTTGTCAAGGCTCGCCGTGTCGGACTGGCCGTCGTAGATGATCGGGGCGAGCTTGCGGATGTCGCCGCCGAGCACGGGCGACTGCCAGACCTGCTCGCGGGCGCGCAGCCAGAAGTTGTTGCCGCGGACCGTGTTGATTTCGCCGTTGTGCGCGATGTAGCGGTACGGATGCGCAAGAGCCCAGCTCGGGAAGGTGTTGGTCGAGAATCGCTGGTGCACGACGGCGATGGCGCTCTCGACCTTTTCGTTCTGCAGGTCAAGGTAGTACTGTCCGACCTGATCGGCGAGCAGCAGGCCCTTGTAGACGACGGTGCGCGTGCTCATCGACGGCACGAAGTACTCGGAGCCGTGCGTGAGCTTCAGGGCCTGAATGCGGTGGGAGGCCGTCTTGCGGATGACGTAGAGCTTGCGCTCGAGCGCGGTCTGGACCATCACGTCGGGCCCGCGGCCGATGAAGATCTGGCGGATGACGGGCGCGCTCGCCTTCACGGTCGGACTCATCGTCATCACTTCGCAGACGGGAACGTCGCGCCAGCCGAGCACGACCTGGCCTTCGCGCCTGACCGAGCGCTCGAGCTCCTGTTCGCAGGCGGCGCGGGAGGCGGCCTCCTGCGGCAGGAAGATCATGCCGACGCCGTAGTCGCCGACTGCGGGAAGCTCAACGCCCTGCGCACGCATCTCCTCGCGGTAGAAGGCGTCCGGAATCTGAATGAGAATGCCCGCGCCGTCGCCGCAGAGCGGATCGGCGCCCACGGCGCCTCGATGGTCGAGGTTGTGCAGAATCAGCAGCGCATCTTCAATGACCTTGTGCGACGCCCTGCCCTTGATGTTGACGACGGCACCCACGCCGCACGCGTCGTGCTCGAGTTCCGAGCGATAAAGCCCTTTGAGGCCGGCTTCGCGCCTGGCCTCCTCTTTCTGTCGGGTCATAACCTGGCTCTCCAGTGTTTCTATTTTTGGGGGATTCTGTTTTCCATCCGGGAAAGGGAGCGCCCGACGGGCCGGCGGAGAGGAAACATGGAGATGTTGCATCAAAAAATCTCCGTGCGCATGCCTGCGGCACAGAGATTTTTGAAAAACCCGCAAATACGGGATGGCAAACTGCCTAGGTCGGGCAGTATGTCTTAGGAGATACCGCCTAGAAACTCACTTCGTCTATGCAAATTACCTTAGTGTATCACCAGAGGCTTTCGACAGCATTTTCGGATGCGATCGGGACCTGAAATGAAAACATCGGCGGGACGGGCGATGATCCGAAAGCGCTCCGAAAGGCCCGTCCCCTGACTCATCACCGGCCGGATTTGGCGGCGTATTTCCGGGGCGCATCCAGTGCGAACTGATTCCAGGCCTTGTTGAGGGCGGGCAGTTCCGTCTTGTCCAGATCTTTTTTGCGCAGCTCCGACCAACAGGCGAGCCACAGGAGCTTCGCGCTAAGGCTGCCCGTCAAGGATGAAAAAGGTCCAGCGACACGGCCGCAGGAAGCACGGAGTCACCAGATGACGGTTCTTGAGCCTCCAACGGCAAAAGTGTTTTCCGTCGTCATCAGAGCTCCTACGACTTGAACACGACGGCGATGCTTTCGGAACGGCTCCCGCAAGCGTCATACGCCTCAAAAACAGCCATCCTGCTCTCCCAGCCCGCACCTGCCAGGTCCCACGGGCGAAGTCGAGCTCGCCTGAGGAGCTCCTCGGCCGTCTCCTCCGCCCGACCGCCTGCATACGGCGCGAGCAGCAGGCATTCGCCGGTCCTTTCAAGCGCCAGTGCCTTGACGACGCGGGTCCAGTCGAGTCTGCCCCACGACAGTCTCACCATCTCCATCACGAGAAGAAGTGCCTCTCGCCATCCTTCATAGGCGGAGTCGCGCGAAAGACGATCGGCGCACTCCTTGACGATGTCCGCCTCGGCGAGGCGGTCGGGATTCACCTGCGAAGGATCCTCGAGTGCCAACGCCATAAAGTCGTCGAAACGCTTCATCATGCTGCCGTCACCGTCCGTCATGAACGCGTCGGCCCAGTAGACAAGTCCGTTGCAGAGCAGAGGCTCCAGTTCCTGGCCCGTGATGTACTTCTGGTAATCATCTGCCTCAGTGTCTAGCGTCTGCCTCACGGCGGCAAGGAGAACCGCGCTCCAGACAAGTGTTCTGAAGAACGGAACACCCGCGCGCGGCATCGAGGAAAGCGTCGGAAACGTGGCCTCGCCCTGAGTACCGCCCCTTGAGTCCGACATTCTTTTCCTTGCAAGAGCACCGCCGCCGCTCATGAAGTGCCTGTAGTCGGCAGGATCATTCCAATGGGCCCAGAACGTCCAGAGCCCGCGGACAATGAGCATGGACGGAAGCAGCACGCGCACGACGGCATCGCTTCCCTGAAAGGTTCCCCACGGTCTTTCCTTGGCCAGATTCGTCCCGAGAGCCGCGTACTTTTCGAGCTCAGCCTCAGGCACAAACCTGAGGTTCAGCGACTTGACGAGGTCGACGAGCTGCA
>ERZ506905.591-NODE-591-length-11857-cov-25.8454_pt1 | contig 11857 bp, 17 predicted proteins | sample MGYA00513175_ERZ506905 | MGnify/ENA metagenome assembly ERZ506905
ATATCTGCCTACAACTTCTGAAAGAGATTTATAACTTCTCTGATGAAGACCTTGATAAAATGTATGAAAGAAAAATGAGAAGAAATATTCAAAGAATAAAGGAAGGGTAGAATGAGATGCCAGCATTGTGAAAGAGAAATAAAAAAAGATGAGGAATTTTATGAAATAAGTGAAAAACTTTATTGTCATAATTGTATTAAAGAACATGAAATGGAATACTACAAAATAGATAATAATAGCGAATTAGTTCATATTGATGAAGTTGTATTAAGCTATAATGACAAAGATGATTATATTTTATCTTTAAAAGTTCGTTTAAGGATCTTTAAAGAGGATAAAGAAAAATATGAAAATAAAAACAATCCTACTCCATGGGAAGAAAGTTATTTAAGATATAGGATTAAAAAACTAGAGGAAACTAAAAAAGTATTAGAAAAACTTCAAAATGAAAAGGAGAAAGTAGATGGCTAAAGAGGAATTTGAGAATTTAGCAATAGGAGAGGAATTTACACTAGGTAGTAAAAAGTTAAAAGTATGTAAAGATTGGTGGGATTGCAAACGTTGTTTTTTCCGTAAAGTTGGATATGGTAAAAATTGTTGTAAATTACAAGATTATGGTATGCTTCCTCAATGTGCAAATTGTTTTAGAGAAGATAAAACAGATGTTTATTTTGAAGAAATAAAGGAGTGATTTTATGGGAGTGGATTAGGAATACTTATATTTGTAAGCTTTTACTATGGGATAATACACCCTAAAAATAAAAAATAAGAGGAGAAATTATGGATAATAGAAGAGATATTTTAAAATCTGAAATCACTGAACTTCAACTAAGATTAGGAATAAAAGTAATTACTACTAGAAATTTAAAGTCTATTGAGGATTGTAGAAAAGCTTTTGTTGAAATAACTAAACACTATGCCTCTATTTCTCAAGGCAAATTAGTTAATCCAGGATTAGATACTGAAGTTGATATTCTAAGAAAAAAAGTTAAAGTATTGCAAGAAGAGAAAGCAGAATTAGAAAAAACTAATCAAGCATATTCTAATGATATAAAAATACTTCAAAATACAACTAAAAATTTAAGAGAGGATAGAGAGGACTTAATAGAAAAGAATAATATCCTTTATTCTGTAATAGATAAACTAAATAATAAAAAGTGGTGGCAGTTTTGGAGGTAAGAAATGAAAAATGGAATAAAATCTAATAAATGTGTAACTTGTAAGCATTGTCTATATCCAGAAGGGAATGATAAAGCTCGGTCAACGTGGAGATTATATTGATGAACAATATCCAAGCTGTGAAGGATATCAGGAGGTAGAAACTAGATGAGAGAAACAGATATTCAATCAACTATAATTAGATATTTAGCAATTCTTGAAACTCAAGGAAAACTATTTTTTAATAGAACTAATAATATTCCTCCAGTAAATAAAGATAGTAAAGGTAAAGTAATTGGATTTAGAAAATTACCAACTGGAGCAAAGAAAGGTATTCCTGATATATGGGTAATTATCAATGGAAAAACTATAGGTTTGGAAGTTAAAACACCTACTGGAAAACAAAGCAAGGAGCAAAAAGAGATTCAAGAAAAATTTATAAAAAATGGTGCTGACTATTATGTAGTTAGAAGTTATGAGGAAGTTAAGAACATACTAGATAAATATTTAAAGAGTGCATAGGAGAAAAGGGAGGGAATACTTAATATGAGTTCTCAAATGAGCTTCAAAGATTTTCTAAATGGCGACTCTGTATTCTCTCATAGGGAAGAGAGCGAACTCTTACAAGCTAAGAAAAAGATTAAAAATGCTATGATGAGCTGTATCTTTAATAGGTACAGCTTGTCTTGTAGAGAGGTTGAAGTTTATAAACTCTTTCACTATAAAGGACTTAATCACAGAGAAATTGCTACATTACTTAATATAAAAAGGACTACCAGCAGAAATTACCTTTATAGAGCTAATAAAAAAATAAGGAAAATAAGTAAGAAAATGGAGGATTTATGATAGATAAATTAACTGATGAAGATAAGATAGAGATTATTTACAACTCTCTCTCCAAGATAGAAGAAATTTCTTTTACAGATAAAAGAGAAAAAATTAACTTCAATCCATATATGCTATATCTTAATTTTTTAGAAGCTCAAGGAAAAATAAAGATTAAGATGATTGAGAATTGTAGTAAAAGAGAATGGAAAATTATTGTTGAGAAGCTTTAAATCAAGGCTTCTTTTTTATTAGATGTAAATATTGACAGAAGCTTCTTTTTTGTATAATATTTATTATAGAATATTTTTAAAAGGGGAAAAACATGGAAGATAAAAAAAAGAATGAAGAACAATTTGAATTTAATAGAATTTTGGAACTAAATCAACGACTTAAAAACTTAAAAGAAAGAGAGCTTTTAAATAAAAGAATAAAATTTACTGCATATATTATTACATTATTAGCATCTATAGCACCAATTTTAACTGTTATTAAATCTTTTTTACTTAAAGATACTTCCCAAAATATAATTTTAAGTCCAGATAAAGTTATTATAATTCTAAGTATTTCAAGTTTATCATTGGCTCTTATAAGGTTAATAGATCGCAATTTAGTAATTGATAGAATAAAAGAAACTTCAGATGAATTAGAATATTTGAATATAGAAAATGAATCTGATATAAAAAAGGCAGAAAAACAATTTAAATTACACCAAAATGAACTCCAAAAATATTATTCTCAGAATTTATCACACAGTCAGAAAATTTTTTACACAGGAATAGTTTGTATAATTTTAGGTTTTGGAATAATAGCCTTTACAATGTGGATTCTATCTACTAAAAATATTAATAATACTCTTGAATTAATGATTACAGGTGGGATAGGAGGAGTCCTTTCTAATTTTATTGGTGTAATATATCTTAAAATGTATTCAGAAACTTTAAAAGTTTTAATAGAATTTCATAATAAATTAGTATATACTCATAATTTGCATTTTAGTAATTATCTTTTAGCTAAAGTTGAAAATAAAGAATTGAAAGAAAAAATTTTACAAGAAGCAATTTTAGCAATCGTTAAAAAAGAAAAATTAGATTAAATAAAATTTTTTAAAGGGAGTAAAGTGTGATAAAATTTTTAAAAAAACAATTTATTAAATTATTAATTTATATTATTATTTTAGGACTTATTTCTATATTATTTTTTTCTCGTAATTGGGATAAAAATACTCTTTTATCTGTTATTTCTTTAATAACTTCTATTTTTATAGCTTTTATGGGTAAAACGTGGATAGACGATTATAAATTAGAGATAGATAAGGAATTAGAAAATTATAAGATAAAGTTATCTAGTTATACATTAGTTACTAAATTACAGTATGATTTGGAATTTAAAATATATACTGAAATATATGATAAAATTTTTTCTTTATATATTGAAACTCAAAAATTAAAGCCAATTATTGATGTACAAAATCCTGATATTGCGAAAAGGTTAAAAGAATTTTCAATTCTCTACAATGAAACCTCTCATTTAATAAATATCGTCCTTTTTATTCTCAGGAAATTTATGAAAAATTAACTAATACTAGAGATAGATGTGGACAAGAAGCTTCTGATGTTGAAGCAAGTCTTGTTTGTCCAAATCAATATAATTTTGCTTATGCAAAGCACAAAAAAGAAGAAATAAAAAAAAATTTAGAAATAATATCTAATTTAATAAAAAAAAGAATTGAAAATATGAAAATTGTAGAGGAATAGAAAAATTTAATATATAATTATATTTTTAAATTGATATATTCTTAAAAATTTTTAAAATTTTTCTTGACTTTTCATAATAATGAGTGTATTATTTAGCATATATATAATTAAATGGTCAAATAATATTTTTAAATACTTTTTTAATAAGTACGCTTAGCTGGGCTAGGAGCTTATTAAACAAAAAAGGCAGGATAGTTCCTGCTTTTTTTAGTGTCCTGATAATTTATTTTCAATATTTAATTTTAAAAAAGGTCTTATTCCATAATGAATAGTCAAATTTTCTTTTAAATTCATTTCATTATCATCTTTATATTTAAAATATGCTCTTCCTCCATGTCCATTAATAGACTTTACATTTCCAAGAAGTCCTATTTCAAAAAAAATAGAAATCAGTTTTTCTAAATTTGTTTCATTGATTTTTTCAAAGCTTTGTTGATTTTCTTTTAAATAATCTTTTAACTCTTGGAATAAAAAGATAGTTTTCCTACAATTTTTTAAAAGTTTTATTCCTTCATCAAAAAAATCAGTTTCTATTAGTCCATGAGATTGATTTCTTAGTTCAGTATAAAAATATTCAGAAAAATCTTCACTTATTTTTTGTAAATCACTAGGGGTTAAAACTTCCTTTTCTCCGCAAATATATTTAGCTTTATTGAAAAAGCTAATAATATCTCTTGGACGTAACAATGTTTTTCCCAAAATATATTTATCAGCAGTGACTTTTTTATCATGTAATCTAAACTTATGATTGTAAAAAAGTTTCCTTCTTATTTCATCATTGCTTAATGGTTTTAAATTCTCATCTTGAACTCTCATTTTATGAAAAATCATTTGAAATAAAGGTGAATCATAATTTTCAGTTTTTCCCCAACTTAACACTATTCCTGAATCTTCTTTTATTTTATTAGTATAAGTTGAATTAAGTTTTAAAAATATATCTAATCTCATTCCTATTAATATTTTAATATTAACTTTTTTCCCCCAATTACTATTTAAATCATTTGAAACTTTTATTAAATTTAGAAGGATATTATATGTATCTTTATTAAAATCATTTATATTATCTAACTCGTCGAAAATTATATAAATATAATTTTTACTTTTCCACTCCTCTTTAATAATATCAATAATAACAGTTTCTAAATCATCAATATATTCATGATATTTTCCTGGTTCTTCTTTAGAAGTGCATTTTTTTATTTTTTCAATTAATCCTTCGAAAACTCCTTTATTAATTGTTAGATTTCCTTTGATTCCTTTTTCTAAACTACTTTCAATTATGCGGTTAGTATCAAGTTTTAAATCAAATTCATTCTTCAACATAAATTTTTTTAATTTTTTAATTTTTTTGTTACTTTGATTTGTAAAATCTGAAGATAGAATAACTTTTGAAAGTTCAATATAAATTATCCATTTTAATAGTTTAGTATTATCCATGTATTCATTTTTATGTTGAATAATTTGTTTTTTGCTTAAAAAATCTTCAAGATATATATCAGTAAAAACATTTCCTTCTTCTTCTTTTCTTTTTCTAAAATATTCCAATAAAAAACTTTTTCCTGTTCCTTTATTACCTAAAATTAAAAACTTTCCCTCTTCTAATTTCTCATAAATTTTTTGATAATTGAAAAATGAATCTAAAGAAAAGGAATCTTTTGATGCTTCATTTTTTCCGTCAACATTTCCAAAAACGAATTCATTTATTTTTTTCATTATCATACCTCTAATTAAATTAAATTTATCTTTAATATTATAGCATACAATATATTATATATCAAAACTTTTACAAAAACGTCACTATCAAATCGGTGACGTTTTTCTATTAGTGAGAATAATTTTAAAAAGCTGGAGGTGTAATTAATGAAAGAACAAGTATTAAAAATATTATATTTAGATATTTCTGAAATAAAAGAATATGAAAATAACTCTAAAGAGCATCCAGAATGGCAAATATCACAAATAGCTAATTCAATTGAAAAGTTTGGATTTAATGATCCAATAGCAATAGATGAGAGTAATACCATTATAGAAGGACATGGAAGATATTTAGCAGCTAAAAAATTGGGGTTAAATAAAATTCCTTGTATTCAGTTAAAAGAATTAAAAGAGTCAGAGAGAAAGGCTTATATTATAGCTCATAATAAATTAACTATAAATACAGGTTTTGACTTAGAAAAATTAAAGGCAGAATTAGAAATGTTAAAACTTACTAATATAGATTTAGAACTTACTGGATTTGAAAGGACAGAGCTAGAAGATATTATGAGTAATGAAACGGAATTAAATTTATTACCAGTAGAAGATACTTTAGATGAAGATAATTCTAATAAATTGGAGGGATTAGTTTGTCCTTGTTGTGGTCATAAGGCAAAGAAAAAAGAGTTTTTAGAGTGTGATATAGATGGCTAAAAGATATCAAGACAAATATTATACTCCAGCATCAGTAGTTAAAGCAGTATTAAAAGTAATAGAAAAAGAAATAATGCCATTAGATAAATTTAATAGAATAATAGAGCCAAGTGCTGGAGCTGGTGCTTTTATAAAAGAACTTCCTAAATCAACTATAAGTTATGATATTGCTCCTGAATATGAAGGAATAATATGTGCAGATTATCTTAAAGAAAATATTCCTTACTTAGAAAATAGTATTGTTATAGGAAATCCTCCCTTTGGAAGAAGCGGAATGTTGGCCAAGGAGTTTATAAAGAAAAGTATGGAACATTCTGATTATGTAGCTTTTATATTACCAGGAGATAACTACAATAGAAAAAGCTCTATTCCTGGAATAAAACTTTTTAAAAGTTATATGCTTCCAGAAGTTAAATATAGTGGAGTTAAATTAAAATGTTGTTTTAATATCTATTGTAAAGGAAATGAAGAAAAAAAGAAAATAAAAGATGTAGATATCTATGAATTTTCAAGAAATAAAAATACTACTAAAAAAGAGGAAGAAGAATATTTAAAAAAAGATTGTGACTATAGATTTATATCTTATGGAACTATAAGATTAATAGGAAAAAATGAAAAAACAAGAGTACAAGAGTTAAAGATTAATTTTAAAGTTAAAAGAAATTTTAAATATATTTTAGAGAAATATATAAAAGAAAAAGCTAATATAAGTGTTTCAGCAGCAAATATCTCCAAACAAGATATAGTTGATTTAATCTATGATAATTATCCTGAGTTAAGAGACAATTAAAAGGATGTGATACTAATGAGTAATCCTACTAGGGCTCCCACAAAAGAAGAGGTAAGGGAATACTATGAGCAAAATAATGTTTCTTTAAAAGAGTGTGCTAATCATTTTAGAATCTCTGAAAATACTGTTAAAAGTTGGAAGAAAAGAGATAAAGCTAAGGGTGATGATTGGGTGCACCCAAGGGGGCAGAGGGGAAATCAAAAAAGCAACTTATAAACAAAGCTAAATCAATGGTTATACAAGGGGCAACTATAAAAGAAGCTTCAGAGAAAACAGGAGTTAAGGAAAGCACACTTCAAAACTATTCATCTAAAGAAAACTGGATAGAACAGCAAGAAAGATTCCTTAAAAATGTATATGGAAGACTTCAAGAGGAAGAGGGAGAAAAGCATATACAAAGGAGAAAAGAAGCTATTGATTACCTTAACTATATTCAAAAGAAAACTATGGCCAAGTTATCTAATGGTGATTTAGATAAAAAAGATGCTGAAATCTTTAATACAGTAGTTAATATAGTTCAAAAGACAATAGAGGGACAAGCTCAATTATTAGGTATTCCTGAAATGAGATTGAATATTAAGAAAGATACTGATAATAAAGATATTCCTACTAGTAATGATAGAAAAATCACTATTAAGGTGGTGAAGTAATGGAAAATATAGAACTTACTTTTGGAGAACACTTTGCAAACTTAATACAAGATGATGATTTTGACATTGCACTTTGGATAGGTGGATATGGTAGTGGTAAATCTTTCACAGGATTTCTTAAAACTGTTCTTACAGGATCTATTGAAAAAAGAAGAATGCTGGTTGTCCGTAAAGTATATGCAACTTTAAAGGATAGTTGTTTTGAGGATTTAAAGGAAGCTATATCTATTTTGAATATGGAAAATGAGTGGAAATATATTAAATCTCCTTATGAATTTGAAAATTTAATAACAGGAACTCAAATTATATTCAAAGGTATGGATGATTGGAGAAAACTAAAATCAGTAAAAAATATAGATTATATCCTTATAGAAGAAGCTGATGAGTTAACTATTGATGATATAAAAGAGCTTAGAAAAAGACTTAGAGTAAAAAATATCAGATGTAAATTAATAATGATGTGTAATCCTGTATCTCGTGGAAGTTCTATTTATAAAATGTTTTTTACTGAACAAGGTTATAACATTGATGAAAATGAATTATATGAGAAAAGACTCATTAAATTTACAGATAAGATTATTTTGGAAAATGGAGAAATCTTAAAACAAGTAGTTATGATACATCATTCTACTTATAAGGATAATCCACATCTTCCAGCAAGTTTTATTTATGAGTTAGAAAGTGAAAAAGACCCTAGATTAAAAAGAATAGCTAAAGAAGGTAAATTTGGAGCAGATGGCGATTTAGTTTTATATAATGCTGTCTTTGAAAAACAAGTTTATGAGAAATATATTGAAGGGAAATTAGGAAAAAAAGACCAGCACAGAGGTATTGACTGGGGATATTCAACTTCATATACTTGTGGTTTAAAAATGGCGGTTAATACTAAATTAAATGAATTGTATATTTATTGGGAATACTACAATAAAGGTAAATTAACCAAAGAACTTTTTAAGGAATTGGAACCTTTAAAAGAAGGTGGAAAAATAATATATGCAGATAGTGCTTCAGCACAAACTATTGCAGACTTCTATGATGCTGGATATAACATTGATGGAGCAACTAAAGGTAATGGCTCAGTTGAATATCATGAGCAACTTTTGAGAAGTTTTTCAAGAATAGTAATTGATATTGATAGATGTCCTCACACTAAAGAAGAAGCTGAAGAATGTGTTTATAAAAAAGATAAAAATGGAGATATCCAAGCTGGTAGATACAACATAGACCCTCATAGTTTTGATGCTATGAGCTATGGGCTTGAAGAATATGAATATATCCCATTGAAAGAAAGAATTAGAAAGAAAAAATATATAGGAGTTAATGGAGGTGGAAAAAATTGAAAAGAACATATTAAGTAAAAAAGAGCTAACTACTTCAACAGTTATAAAGTTATTTAATGAAACTTACCCTGAAAATTCTAATTTAAGTGATGAACTTATAAAAAAACTTTTAGAAGATATAGATGTAAGTTCAGCTTTAGACAAAGTTGAAAGAGGAGTAGCTGGAAGAAAACTAACAATACAAACTGATGATATCTCATTAGAAGAACAAGCTAAAGAAATTGAGAAAAGATTTTCAGGTATTAAATTCAATAGAATACTTAATCATATGATAACAGCTAGATATTGGGGATATAGTTGCTTTGAAATAATTTACAATGAAGATTTTTCAATAAATACTCTTATTCCTATACCTTATGATTATATCACATATAAAACTTCTGAAAGAGCTTGGAAAGTAAAAATAGGAGCTAATGAAATACCTCTTAATAGAGAAAAATTTTTACTATGTATTCATAGATGGAATCCAGCTAGACCAACAGGTACTAATATCTTTGAGTCTTGTAAAACTTCTTTTTTAGATAAAGAAATGTATCAAAGACAATTAAGGGGACTTGCTAAAAAATATGGAGATGTCATAATTGTTTTCCCTTATGACGAAAATACAGAGTTTGAGGATATTAAAGAACAAGCTGAACAAGTTGCAAATATGAAAGGACAAGATGTAATAGCAATTCCTGTTAGTAGAAATCAAGGATTAAAGGATAGCTTTGATTTTATAAAATTATCTGATTTGCAACCTGAAATCTATACAGAGTTAGAAAATAGGGAAAAAGAAAAGTTAATTCAAAAAATACTTGGAGGAACTTTAACTATTAATAATGGTGGAGGAACAGGTTCATATTCACTTGGAGAAATTCATCAACAAGGATTAGAAGCTGTTATTCAAGAAGTTTGTAATTTTTGCACAGATAGTTTATATCAATTAATAGAATTAGACTCAATGTTTTTTGGATATAATCCTAATAATTTTTCTTGGAAGCTTGAAAAAGTTTATACAGAAGAAGAAATATCCGAAAAAGATAAAAAGAAAGAAGAAAAACTAAGTTTAAAACTTGATAATATGTTGAAATTATCAAATATTGGCTATAAGCTTTCTAAAGCCTATTTAGCAGAGTATTTAGGTATAGATGAAGTTTCACTCGAAGAAAGTTCTACACCTACTATAATCAATGGAATACAAGGCGAGTTTTCAAAAAATAAGTTGGATGAATTACTAGAAAGAGTAAAAGAACAAGATAGTAATTTATTAGAAGAGATTGAAGAAAGTTTTGGAGATTTTTTCAAAGATATTTCAATGCAGTTAAAAGAAAAATTAAAAAATATAAAAACATTAGAAGATTTAGAAAATATAGTTTTAGATATGACTTCTTTAAAAGATAAAATGCTCATCAGTTTTTTAAAAGGTTATTTAGATGATTTAGTTATTAGTGGTAGTGTCTTATTACCACAGGAAAATATCAATCCTTTTAAATTAAAGCATGAAGAAGCTATACAATATTTTTTAAATAAATCTCCTATACTCTTTGACAAATTGGAAGAGGTTTCAGCTAAAGTACAAGAAAGTTATTTTTATATAAAGAAAAGTACAAGCTTAGAAGTAACCAAAGCTTTATACAATAACTTACTTTCAACTTTAAATGAAGGAAAGACTTTTAAAGATTGGTTAAAGATGTCAGAAAATATTTTAAATAAATCAGGATTTGGAGATAATCCTTGGTACTTGGAATTAGTTTATAGAAATAATTTAATGACTACTTATAATTCTGGTGCTTTCTATAATCAAGAGCTCAATAAAAAAAATAAACCTTATGGAATGTATGATGCTGTTGGAGATAATAGGACAACAGATTTATGTAAATCTTTAGATGGACTTGTATATCCTTTGGACCATAGTTTTTGGAAGAACTTTTTGCCACCTAATCATCACGGTTGTAGAAGTAGGAGAATTGCTTTAAGCAAAGATGATGTAAAAGAATATGGATTAACTATTCATAAAACAATGGGAAAATCCATTTTAGACTTAAAAAATGAGCTTGGAGAATTCAAAGGAAATCAAGTCAATGCATTAGCTACTTCTTTACAGAAAAAAGATGAGAAAGTAAAAGAATTGAAAAAGGAAGTAAACTCTGCTTTAAAACAACTTTCTCTAATGGAGTGATGAGTTATGTTCAATGTAACAAATAATGGAAAAGTAGTTCTAAAAGGATTAGAAAAACTAAGTATAAACTCTGAAAAAACTCTTCCTTTGATGAGATATATAGCTGGAGATATGCAGACTAAAGTTGATTTTAGATTTAGACTTAGTAAAAATCCAAATGGAGAAGCATGGGCTCCACTCTCTCTTATAACTATATCAAGAAGAAGAAAGGGAAGTAATAAACCTTTAGTTGATACTGGAGAGTTACGAGCTAGTATTACTTCAAGAGTAACTCCTACTATTGCAGTAGTAGGAACTAATAAAGAATATGCAGCATATCAAAACTTTGCTGTAAAAAAAGGAGAATTGGGAACTACAGAAGTAACTGAAACTATTAGAGAGCATACTAGAAGGAGAAGAGGTAGAACTGAAAGAGTAAGACAACATACTCGTAAAAGAGAAGTATCTTCTCCTTGGGGAGATAAACCAGCTAGGGAGTTTATAGGATTTAGTAATAATCAAAAGATAGCATATGCAGCTATAATTAGAAAATATCTAAAAACAGGTAAGTTATAAGGAGATGATAGTATGGTAACACCAGTAGGATTTTTATTTATAGGAGTAGCCGTAGGAGTAACAGGAGGTTTAGTTTGGGGAGTAGTTAGAGAAAGAAAAGGGAAAAATAAGAAATATATCTTTTGGGGACCTAAATTAGTTAAAAAGGAGGAAGAAGAAAATGCCAAAAAGAATATTTAAAGCTGGTAATTATGGAGCAAAGGGAAACTATA
>ERZ506905.602-NODE-602-length-11672-cov-5.4267_pt1 | contig 11672 bp, 10 predicted proteins | sample MGYA00513175_ERZ506905 | MGnify/ENA metagenome assembly ERZ506905
TTTTTTGGGGCTTCTGACTGGCAGTTTTTAGCCGCGACAGGTGCTGACGGTGAAGAAACCAAAGTTCCCGATGGTTGGCACAGTAAAAAATGAAACTACACTCGAGAGGGGAGGCTTTTGGGGACGTGCGTGATGTCAATCATAAAGTTTTTTTGTGTGAGCACAACATATTGAATATTATGCTAAAAGATAGTTAGAAACTTAAGGCCATCCAGCAACTGCTAGGCCTTGGTAAAGATAAAATCCGCGCTCTTTTGAATTCGTTCATTGAGCGCGGTTTCGTTACCAAAGAAGGCCGAGGAAGAGCGACGTACTACAGTTGAAACCGTCATCATGGAGTTCCGCACCAGGCGAACCTATACCCGGTTGCTTGCCTACTGCCGTGATGGGGGACTGCCTGAACCTGAAAATCTTGAATAGGCGATCCGATTTCTGGATGGGCTTTCGCGGCCTTTGTCGCTTGGAGAACACGCAGGAGCTACCTTGCCTTCCAGAGATTGCCTCGAAACGCCGCTCGGATGACAGGGGCTCCCTCTAATCTGCTGAAGAGGGGAACGGTGGTGAAGCACTGGTCGGGGAACAGGCTCTTGTTGTGTGTTGTCTGCTTCGAGAATATTCCTTTGCCATATCCCTGTTGGTACGGATAACATCTCCCCGATAGGAAAGGTATTGAGGAGGTGTGCCGTTGGCTCGTCCCAGGCATTCGTCAGATGTAACCGTTTATAGGCATGAGCTTTTCCCCTATCCTACTGCCGGGAATATAGACGGGCTTGGAGTGTCCATATGTTTCGTACCCTTTCGTTGATTCGTGGTTTCGGCCTAATTCCTTTGTTTACTTCCGGTGATCCAGTTGCTCTGCTCGAATGGTGCCGCGTGGTTTGGGAAGGCGGTTGCCGTATCGTTGAACTAGATGGCACACAGATCAAGCAGGATTGTATCGGTAAGCTTCGTGGGAAACTGCCGAATATGGCCTTCGGAGTACGAGTCATTACTGTCCACCCAACAGGTTATCGCGTTTGGAGATGCCTCATATCTTTCCCTGACGATCGTGATGCCACACTGGTGCGTTGCACAAAAGCGCAGGAAGTCTGGTGTTTCTGGAATGTTCGTCCCATCGGTTCTAGATGCTGCCGGGCGGCTTGGGCCGGGATGCTGTGATGTTTCCGTTCAAGCCGTGGAAAACCGCGCCCGCCTTTGCGGAAAGTACCACCATCTCCAGTTTATTTTCCGGGGTAAGCTGTTCGATACCGAGGTCAGCACCTGTCTCACCTCCCCATTGACGGGATGAAACTGTTGCATGTGGGCATCTATGTAGGGGATGATGCTGAAGCTCTTGTGGGATTTAGCTGCTATCACACGGGGAAAGCTAGTGAACAGGTCTTGCAGTCTTTTCGTCGGGGAAGGCTTGGAATTTATGAAACGGAACGTCCCGTGTAAGGGGACATATCGCTACGGTACCTTTTCGGTTGCCTGACAGTGTAGGCAGCTTGAGGAGGAAGATTTTGAGCTGAATTATGGTTCGGCGCACTACGATGCCTACGGGACGCTTTTATTTGTGTATCTGAAAGTTGAATGGGGCGGGCTTCGTATCCACCTTCAAAAATATTGAGAAGATCGTGGTTCTGTTTGAACCGTTGGATAGAAGACCAGCTCTTCGGCTCTTTCTCGGCTTGAATTTCATCATGGGATTGCCCTCTTTCCGTGCAGGGTACCCGCCGCATCATGCTCACAGCAAAAGAGGTGAATTCTAGATTGGCTAGAGTCCACATGTTTGGTGATTTTATTTATTTTGTCCTTTGTAATAGTTTATTTTAATTGAATTATTCAGAATGTAGATATTCTCCCTCGAAAAGTTTGGAGGAATTTACAACTGATGCCAAATAGTTCTGTGGTTCAAGTGGAGAGTTTTTTTAGGGGGTCTCACCTCAGAAGGGAATCCTTTCCAAGTTTATAGGGGAGGGCGTGGTGGCCTTCCGCATGGGTTTTGGAGAAGTGAGCATATATATGCCCATAGACCTGAATACTCATCAGACCACAGGCAGAGGCCCTTTCCGCATCCGGTATAATTCCACGCGATTGTAGGAGCAAGTTTGGATGTACGGAACGCTAAGGGCAGACACCACCTGGCAGATGAAAGAACGCCGTCCAAAACATTTATCACCCCTTCTTTGGTTTGGGCGAGGTTTTAACGTTTGGGAGTCATTGTTACTTTCTGTATTCGGATCATTTGGCTTAGATTTTATATTTTTTTGAAACAAATGAAGGAGCAGCTGCGGCCTACGTCACCCTCCTTACAGGGAACACGTCCATGCCCCTGACGGAAACAGAAAAATCCTTTGTGTGCTCATGGATAAGGAACTGAAACAGCTTGAGACTGAATGACTGGGCTTCACCGCCAAAATCCTGCGGAAGCCGGACGGCGCTGGAGTAGAGCAGCCGTTCGTACTGCGCGGCTGGCAAAAGGCGATCATACGCGAGGCCTACGACGCGGAAGACGGGGAAAGGCGGCATGGTATGTCAGGCCGTGAGTTGGCGCAGTTCGGCGCGGATCGTGACCTTGTACAATTATCGGTTCGTAGCCAGAAAGGTTTGTGGAACTGCACGGCAGGATGGCTATCGCTGGTCTGAAGTTCGACCGCTAGCGCATCGACGACATGGTGCGGCCTCTGAGCAAGGAAGGTGTGGACGCATGATTTGAAAGCGGGGACGAACCTGTGCCCGGAGGGGGGGATGAGCCCGCACGGGCGGCTTCCGGGATATGAATCCAGCGGTGGAAATGCTGGAGGATGTGCTTGCTGAGGAACCATGTGTCACAGGCTCACTCCGTTCTGACCATGTGCGCCTTGAGTGTGCGGGTGCAGCAGGACGCACACGGGAACTGCAAACCTGACAAGATTCAGAAGTAGGGGCCGGGTTGATGGAATTGTCGCGTTGGCGATGGCCATGAACGCTTTCTCCACGCCGATAGAAAACGCCATCGCTGTTTTCCACGCAGTCCTGCATACGGATATGGCCGGTGAAATGGTCGCCAACTACGAACTGAGCGACATAGACGTGGATGTTGAGCTTCCCGACTATACGAAACTGGAAAAGCCACTGCTTGAAGCCTTCACGCTTGACTCCACGGCCTGCGCTGCGTGCACATACATGTGGGGTGTGGCGCAGGAGGCGAAAAAACATTTCGGCGATGCCATTGAGGTGGTGGAATACCGCTATAATACCATCGAAAACATAGCGCGTATCAAAAAATGGACGTGGCACAGCTTCCCAGCCTTTATCTCAACGGGGAACTGAAATACTCGTCGATCATCCCTCATCCGGACGACCTGCTCAGGGAGATCGAGGAGGTGCTCTAATGGTGCCTTTAAGCCCCGTTCCGCTCCACATCATCACCGGGTTTCTGGGCTCGGACAAGACGACGCTGCTGAATCGCCTTCTTCATGTTGCGACCGAACAAGGAAAAAGGATAGGCGTCATCGTCAATGAATGGGGGCGGGTTAATATCGACAGCAGCCTTATAGCTCATGACGGCATTGAGCTTGAGGAGCTCAGCAACGGGCAGCTTTTTTGCAGTTGCCTGTCCGCCGATTTCGTGCAGGCGCTCGTCCTCTTCGCACAGCATCCTCTGGATGTCGTCTTCGTCGAGACCTCCGGCATGGCGAATCCCCTTCCGCTCAAAGAACTGCTCGCTGAGATGGAGAAACGGACAGGGCATCACTATGACTATCAGGGCATGACGGCGCTGGTGGACCCGGAATCCTTCCTTGATTTGGCCGAGGTCGTCAACGCCGTCGAGGAACAGATCATCGGCAGCCAGCGTGTCATCATCAACAAAGTGGATCTTGCCTCTCCGGAGACTGTGCGCCGGGTTCGGGAAAAAGTCCAAACGCTTAACCCGTCAGCCGAGATCCTCGAAACAAGTTACGCGCAGGTGGAGCGTTTTTTGGAACGTGCGCTGCGTCAGCCATCCACAGGGATGTTCGTTCTACGGCATATCAAAGAAGCTTATGGAAGGCCGGTTCATCATATCATCAGGACGAAGGAGGGCATAGCTCCGGAAAGTATGGCGGCCTTCGTCAGGGAAATTCTCCCCGGCGCATTTCGCATCAAGGGAATCGTCCGGGATCGGGATGGTAGCTGTTTTTATGTTGACGGCGTCAATGACAACGTGACGTGGAGATCCGTTCAGGCCACGGGGGACGAATCCAAGATCGTCATCATTGCGAAAATGGGCAAGGCGCTTGAACCGAAGATACGATCGGCTTGGAAGGCGTGTTGCGGCGTTTCCTTCACTGTAGAATAGGAGCTTTCACCAACTTGGGGCTTGTTTCATTTTGAAAAACACTTTTAACCGAGTATCAATTGAAAAGGAGTTTTCCCGTTCGGAGCAGCTTGATAAGCCTCCATTTTTATTGACGTTTGGCGCATCCACGCTGATACGCTTACCGGGACAACCCGTTACCAAGAAGAAGGCCCACTCCATGAATGTTGAGGTTATAAAAAACGGGAAACATCATCGTTTTCAGGTTAAGCAGGGAAGCAATCTGATGGATTTCCTGCTCAAAGCCGGAATGATGACGGGTACGGAGTGCGCCGGACGCGGTATCTGCGGAAAATGCCGTGTCCTCGTGCACTCCGGAGAAGTGCCCCACGCCGCATCCGATGGAGCATCACAACTTCATCACAATACGGGTTACATTCTTGCCTGTCAGAGTTTCGTCAGGGGCGATCTTATCGTTGAGGTCCCCTCCTCGGAGGAGGCCGTCGACAGGAAGGTGGGCCTACACCAGCTCCCGCAAACATATGCCGTCGCCGATGCGCCTGTGAAAAAACGGTTTCTTTCCTTGGCAAAACCGAGTTTGCAAGATCAACACCCTGATTTTGAACGGATTCTTGAGAAAATAGGCATTACCGGAAATGCCCCTCTTCGCCTGTTGCAACATTTGCCGAAAACGCTGCGGGATTCCGGTTTCAATATAACGGTGGTATTCGCCGGAAATCAGCTGCTCGATGTTGAACCCGGCGACACGTGGGGCACCGGCTATGGCTTTGTTTTCGATATCGGAACAACGACGATCGCGGGCTACCTCGTTGATTTATATTCCGGTGACGTGCTTGGCGTTGATGGCAAAGCCAACCCGCAACGGATTCTCGGCGCGGACGTGCTGAGCCGGGTTGCCTCTGTAACCGAACGGTTCGACAACCTCAGCACATTACAATCTCTGATCCTTGCAGAGATCACACAATCAATGCGAGGGCGTTCTTGAAGAACGCGGTATTGCGGGTTCTTCCGTGTACAGCCTCGTTATCGTAGGCAATACTACAATGACGCATCTCTTTTTGGGGATTGATCCCAGAAATTTGGCGTTGTCCCCCTTTATTCCCTGTTGCCGCAAACGGATTACCCTCAAGGGAAGTGAACTGGCATTGCCGATGCATCCGGAAGGAGACGTATCCGTCCTCCCTAACATCTCAACCTACCTGGGATCGGATATTCTCAGTGTCATCTTAACCACCGGGATGCACACGCAGGAAGGATACTCTCTAGCCGTGGACATCGGCACGAATGCGGAAATCGTCCTCTCCGGCAAAGGCCGGATACTTGCCTGCGCGGCGGCAGCAGGGCCGGCGTTCGAAGGAGCGCACATCCACAACGGTATGTGTGCCGGTGATGGTGTCATTGAGGCCGTTCGCATGATAGGCAGCGATATTTGCTTGAAAGTGATCGGAAACACGCCGCCCAAAGGCATTTGCGGTTCCGGCCTTATCGACGTGATAGTCACCTTGCTTAAAGCCGGGCTGCTGGATCAGCGAGGGCGGTTGGCTGATGGAGAAAAAACGGTTCTGCCGCCTTTTCTCAAGGACAGGATACGAGTGCGGGATGCTATGCGGGAATTCGTTCTCCTGTTCGCGGGCGAGCAGGGGAACGGACAGGATATCGTTGTTACCCAAAAAGACATACGTGAACTCCAGTTGGCCAAAGGAGCCGTCGCGGCAGGCATTCGTGTGTTAACTGAGGAAATGGGAATCGACGCGGCCCGGATCGACCGCGTATTCTTGGCGGGAGCCTTTGGCAATTACATCAACAAAGAACATGCCGTGGCCTTGGGAATGTTTCCGGATATCAAGGCCGACACGATCCTTTCCGTGGGCAATGCCGCTGGAGAAGGCGCCCGCCGAAGTCTTCTTTCAATAACGCAGCGGGAAACCATTGATCGGCTCTCGGCCACCGTGCAGGCCCTTGAACTCTCCGCGCACCCGGCATTCAACGCGAACTTCTTGCATGAACTCAACTTTCCACCTGTCGAATCTGTACGGGCAGAGCAAATATGATGGAAATGAACCTCGCACCAAGCTCGCGTGAACGGGTTAAGCGGCTGCTCCGGCGGAAGCCCGTGGAAGGTGCCGTAAAGGGAGAACTCTGCCTTGATACCAGCATCATCCGCCATACGCTGGGATGCGAAAGGATCGGCTTTGAAGAAAAAGTCCATTTTGTTCAGTGGATTGGTTCGGACATCATTTGCCTGACGCCGGCCTCTCTCGGCTTTCCGGGTGGTCTTGTCCAGCCCGACGAGAGCCTCCTTACGGAGGCTGCTCTCTGGATTCAGCAAACAAAACTGTTTACTTTCGTTATGTTGGACGGTGTATTCGAACTCGGCGTCCGCACCTTCGGATTCCAATCCTTTTTGCGTCAAATGCAAAAAAAATCCTGATGAAATCAAAAAATTCTCTGACTCTGTCGAGGAAAACAACAAAAATTTTACAGCGAAACTGGCCGAACATGGCGTTGACGGCATCCTCATCGCCGATGATATCGCATACCAAGACGGCCTCCTATTCAGCCCCAGGACATTTCGTGAGTTGTTCCTCCCTTCGCTTTCAAGACAGGTTGAATACATTGCCTCAAAAGGGATACCGGTATTTTTTTCATTCCGACGGCAACTATCATGCGATTATTCCGTCTCTTATTGAAGCAGGTTTCGTTGGCTTGCACTGTATCGACAAAAACTGTGGAATGTATCCGGACGCACTCTTCAAAGAATACAAAGATTCCTTCTGCCTATGGGGGACAATTGATGTGGCGGAAGTCCCTCTCTTGCACACCCAGGAGGCTTCCGAGATACATACCGAGTTGAGTTACATAAAAGCATTAATGAACAATAACCGGCTTATCCTTGGAACAACAAGTGGACTCTATCCCGGTATTGATATCTATAGATTAGTAAAATTTTTAAGAAGACTTTGATGTGGGCGTAATCCGATAAGAGAGCATAATCCGGCAAGCACGGGGTAAACTCTGGATCGCCAACGTCTTACCCTTACTGTGCACACGGCACCCAAAACATAGGAGCATGATTAAGGAAAGCCCCGGCCAGTTGATACTGACGGGACTTTTGCAGTCTCCTCGGGACCTTTTTGAGATCGCGTGCAGGTACTCGGACGCTTGCAGAATTTCCACCCACTAGACACAGCTTTCTTAGAAAACGGAAGCGAAGGGCAGAAAATACGATGGATTATATGGATTATGCAGAACTTTCCTGCTGCCGCCTCCGTTCTTTCATGGCGGCTTTGTTTTGATACATGGCGTCGTCCGCGCGTTTGAAGACGTTGGCGAAGACCAGATCCGTTTCGCTGTTGTAGATGGCGATTCCGCGGGCGATCGAAACCTGGGTGTCCGCCCGGGCGTTTCGGTTGTATCCGTCGATTTCTTTCTGCAATTTTTCAAGGAGTTCCGGATAATGGTCGAAGTCGCTTTTTTCCAGAATGACCACAAACTCGTCGCCGCCGATACGGTACACCGGGCTGTGCTGGAACGTCTTGCAGATGAGACGGCAGGCGCTGATGATCAGCATGTCTCCGAAGTCGTGCCCATAGGTATCGTTGACCTTTTTTAACCCGTTGATGTCCAGTACCACCACGGCGAACTCAGGCTTGCCCTGCCGCATCTCCTCTTCAAAGCGTGATTCGGTATCTTGATAGGCCGTCTTGTTCTTTACGCCGGTCAAGGCGTCCCTGTATGCAAGCCCGTTGATATAGCTGATATATTTTTGCAGATGCTCCACCGTTTGCTGAAAGCTTTCCGCGAGTGTCCCCACTTCATCCTTTGTCTGCTGCGTGAGGCAGACGCTCAAATCTCCGGCAGCGATTTTTTTCGCCGCCTCGTTCAGCTCCCGTAATGGCCGGGTCAAACGGCGGGTCATGATCACGGTCAGCAGCACTGAAAAGGTCGCGATGACGATGAGCGCGACGCTGATTTGCAGTGTCAGGTTGTTTCTGGCCGCATTGATTTCCGATACTGGCGAGGTTATCGCCAGTTTCATCCCGTTGCTCAGGGTGCGGAATGCCATTTTTTTGTCTTCGCCCCGCCATGTGTAGGAAAACAGCGAACTGCCGCTGGTCCCGTTTTGTATTTCCAGAGCGACCGGCCGTAACGCGCCGTCCGCCGAGTCAAGCGGCGTCCCAAGCCCGAATTCCCGATGGCACATGATGTTCGCCGCCTTGTCGGTCAAGAAGGCGTATCCGTTTTGATAAACCCGCATTCCCTTCACGATGTCCGTGATGACGCTGAAGTCGATGTCCATTCCCACGACGCCCACCGTCTGATTATTCATATAAAGGGGAATGACAAAGGAGATCATCTGCACGTTGATGTTCTTGTTGAGATAGGGATGCATCCATGTGGCTTTCCCGTTTCTGATCGGGATGTAGTACCAGCCTACATGTTCGGTATCCTCCGGGCTGAATCTGGAGAAGTCGGTGGGGAGGTGCTGCCGGAAACTGCCGTCAAGCGTCGTTTTGCTCCAGAACAAGCCCGATGTCGGCGGCGTAAATTCGGGATTGAAGCGGACGTAGACCGCCATTGCCCCTTCGGTGTTGCTGGCGGCGTTCACCGCGACCGTTTCCAGTTTTTGCGTATAGGCATTGATGTACTCACTGTCGGTTTTGAGGCGCTCCACACTCTCAAGCTGCTCTATGGAGTAGACGGCCAGCGTCTTGACCGATTGCTGGATTCTCGAGAGCAGCGCATTGATTTCCTGGGTTTTTTCTTTGCACATAAGGTTCATGATTTTTACCGAATCCTCATCCACCACATGCTTGGCGTTCAGAATTCCCGCTCCTCCGATCACGCTTGAGGAGAGGAGAATGCAGCCAAGAATCAAGACAATAAATTTGGTCTGGATGGATTTCATCTCTATGCCTCCCCGTGTGTGATTCGCCGTTCGTCGGTTAAAAGACGTTTGTGTTCCCTATTGGGGCGATCCGGTCGCAAGCGGATGTTCTTGAGCATGATTCAGGAAGGCAGTCGTTGGCTTGACGAATAACATGAGGATATGGTTGGCAAATACGTTGAGGGGGCAGGCCGGACACGTGCTTGGTATCCTCTGTGCTGTGGGGATATGATGCGGATGTGCGCAAGGAAGGGAGAAGGAGTATGAGTATCCGGCAGCAAAACAGAGAGGGGTGGAGGGTACCGCTTTCAGGATATAGGGAGCAGGAGTTCAGCTCCGGCACTTTTTTTATGGATGGGCTGCCGCAATCGAATGGCCGCCAGCGGATTTTCAACGAGCCTTGCAGCGCCTTCAGCCATGCTGTTTTTATGGCGTTTTTCAGTTCCGTCAGCCGCCCGACGGGACTGCTCCCTGCCGCCATTTCCATGAGACAGCCTCCCTATTCCAAACGATGCACTCAGGCTAAACGGCTGAGTACAACAAAAGGACAACAAAAAGAGGAGGCTGTCCGCAGAAAGCACATATATGCCGTCAGCGCACCTTGCTGTCCAAGTAGCCGACCATGAATTCCGCCCAGCCATAATTGGCCATGTATTCGCCGGAATAGGCGTTGACGGCTTCCGGATCCCAGGCAAGGAAGCGGTAGAAATCGCAGTCCAGCTTTATCATATCCACCGCAATGCTATTGTACGTCTTGATGATCACGTTTCTGGAGCGCACCTTTTCCAGGGAATGCGTCATGGAGGAAATGATGACCTGCATTTGTTTGGAAAGAGACAGGCTGTAAGCTTTGTCTTCAAACAGGACGGCACACAGCTCCCTGGTGGTGCAGCCGGCACCGTGCCTATGGATCAGGTAGGCAAAAAGTTCTTTGGCCTTACTGCGGGAAAATTCCACCGGCTTTCCTTGATGGAATACCTCGAAATTGCCGAAACACTGCACCCGCAGCCCGTGCCCCGCCTCATGGACAGGGCTGCGCAACCGCTCTAGGGCCCGGCGGATGGCCTCCGGCTCGACAGGCTTGAGGATATAGTCGCTCGCGCAGACCGAGAACGCGTCAACAGCGTATTGGGAAAATCCGGTGGCAAACACGATATTCGTCCGCCCCCGGATATCCTTGAGCTGCTTTGCCAGTTCCAGGCCATTCATGCCTTTCATCTCGACATCCAGAAAGGCGATGTCCACGGGAACCGCCCACGCATGGGCAAGCGCTTCCTGCGGCGTCCTGAAACCGGAGACGGAGGCTTCAGGCAAGACAAGCTCCAAAATCTGCGTCAGGTCCCTCAGCGCCAGTTTTTCGTCGTCCACGGCAATGATATTCATGATGCGGCCCCTTCTTTGGGTAACGTGATGACGGCTGACACGCCTGCGCCCGGTATGCCGCGTACAGCCAACGTCCCGCCGCACATGTTCCACAATCGATTGCGGACATTTTCGATTCCCACGGGCATGTGCCGGCTCTGGGGTATCCGATCCGGATCAAACCCCACGCCGTCGTCGCAGACCGTAACCATAAACGCGTCCCCCGTTTCCGTAGTGCGGATCGTCACTTTTCCGCCGCCCGCCTTTTTGCTGACGCCGTGGCGAACCGCATTTTCCACCAGCGGCTGGAGGCTCAGCGAAGGAAGCAGAAAGCAGTGGGCCTGAATATCGTATTCCACTTGCAGCTCGTCCTCAAAACGTATTTGCTCCAACGCCAGATAACTTTTGACGTGCTCAAGTTCCTTTTCAAAAGGAATACAGTGTGCGGTTGTCAGCGATTCCGTGTTTCCCCGCAGGTATCTGGCGAAGAGCGTCACCGCCTGTTTGGCCTTTTGGGAATCGATATCGCAAAGCTGCCGGATGGCGGTCAGGCTATTGTACAGAAAGTGGGGCTGAATCTGGGACAGCATGATGGAGATTTTCGACTGCAAGAGCTGCTTTTCCATCTCCTGGGCATGGGCCGCCTGCAAAAAACATTTCCGCACATCGTTGACCGACACGGCAAACTGCCTGCAAATAAAGATGATAATGCCGGTTAAATAGACGAATCCGTCGGGATCGATGGGAAAAAACGGGTTGAGCACATCCACGATCCGGCAGAACAAAAGGATGTATACCACGGCCAGAAACGACCAGTCGCGCTTGATCTCGCATCGGGCCATCTGCACGGTGAGGCAGACGGCGGCGACTATGATCCCAAGGAGATAGGGGGGCGAGAAAAACAGGACGGTCTCAAAGCCGTCCAGTACCCCGGTGGCCTGAAGCAGAGCGCCGGGGACGGTCAGGAGAATGCCGACGCAAATGAAGGCAAGGAGAAACAATCGGCTTCTGCCACAAAGGAAATCAAGAAGATACCGCAGCAGAAGCAGATCGTTGAGAGCAAAAACGATGGAATGAATCAGGGACAGCTCAATGGGGTAAGGGATCAGCAGGGTGAAGATCGGAAGAGCACACGTCTGA
>ERZ506905.604-NODE-604-length-11543-cov-14.3974_pt1 | contig 11543 bp, 10 predicted proteins | sample MGYA00513175_ERZ506905 | MGnify/ENA metagenome assembly ERZ506905
AGGCATCGCCTCATCCTCTCTGGCACAAAATCGTCAGAAGGCGTATCTCACGCCAGTTTTTCAGTCGCCTAAGGGAAAGACCTTAGATCGGGCGGTATGGATCCTTGACCCAAGGACAGATTTGCCGTTCTAAAGTGTTCGAGGCCCCCACAAACGGCTGTTTGTTTGCGATAATCACGCCAACATTTGCGGACGACCCCGTTCAGGCGAATCTCACGACGCCATGCGTCCGCGACTCAGATCTTCAACTTCCATACAAGAGTACAGCAAAAATGGGCGGCTTCTTCGGCGCTGTATCCAAGCGCGACATCGTTCTCGACACCTTCTTCGGCGTCGACTACCACTCCCACCTCGGCACCAAGTTCGGCGGCATGACGATCTACCACCCTGAGAAGGGCTTCCAGCGTCAGATCCACAACATCACGAACACGCCGTTCCGCACCCGCTTCGAGCCGGACATTGCGGACATGAAGGGCAACTGCGGCATCGGCTGCATTTCGGACGACGATCCGCAGCCTCTGCTCCTGAGGTCCCATCTCGGCCTCTTTGCGATCACGACGGTCGGCATCATCAACAATGCCGACGACCTGATCGAGCGCTACTTCAGCAACAACAATTCCCAGTTCCTCGCGATGGGCTCGGGCAAGGTGAACTCCACCGAACTCGTCGGCGCGCTCATCAACCGCAAGCAGTCTATCGTCGAGGGCATTCGCTACGCCCAGGACATTATTCAGGGCTCCGAAACGATCATGCTCCTGCAGCCCGACGGCATCATCGTCGCCCGCGACAAGCTCGGTCGTCTGCCCGTTCTCATCGGCAAGGATGAAAACGGCTACTGCGTCTCGTTCGAGAGCTTCGTCTACCACAAGCTCGGCTACGAGGACCACTATGAGCTCGGACCTCAGGAAATCGTCAAGATCACGCCCGAGGGCATCGAGGTTCTCTCGCCCGCTGCCGAGAAGATGCGTCTGTGCGCCTTCCTCTGGACGTACTACGGTTATCCGAACTCCAACTACGAAGGCAAGAACGTCGAGGTGATGCGCTACCGCAACGGCGAGATCATGGCCCGCAACGCCATGGCCGACGGCACGGCTCCCGACGTCGACTACGTGGCGGGTGTTCCCGACTCCGGCCTTCCGCACGGCATCGGCTACGCCAATGAAAGCGGCAAGAAGTTCGCGCGTCCCTTCATCAAGTACACGCCGACCTGGTCCCGCTCCTTCATGCCCGCAAACCAGCAGATCCGCAATCAGGTCGCCAAGATGAAGCAGATTCCGGTCCCCGAACTCATCAAGGACAAGAAGCTTCTTCTCATCGACGACTCCATCGTGCGCGGCACCCAGCTTCGTGAAACGGTCGACTTCCTCTACAAGTCCGGCGCGAAGGAAGTGCACATGCGCTCCGCCTGCCCGCCGATCATGTACAGCTGCAAGTACCTGAACTTCTCCCGCGGCAACTCCGACATGGAGCTCCTCGCCCGTCGCGTCATTCAGGAGCTTGAAGGCGACGAGGGTCACAAGCACCTCGCCGAGTACGCCGACGCCAAGACCGAGCGCGGCCAGTGCATGCTCAAGTCCATCTGCGACAAGATGGGCTTCGACTCGCTCGGCTTCCAGTCCGTCGAAGGCCTCATCGAAGCCATCGGCCTTGACCCCGAGAAGCTCTGCACGTACTGCTGGACCGGGAAGGAATAATCCGCTGATCCTGCATCCGGTGCATCCGCATTGAGAGGGGCCTGCCCGCGGCAACCGCCGTCGGCAGGCCCTTTCGCATAGGCGGAAAACACTCGGTAGAACTACGGAGTGAGGCGACCTCAATCCGCCCGCAGGAGAGGGGAGAAGAGGGTGCGCAGGGGTTCTCGGCCTTCAAACGGCTGCAGTTGAGGGAAAATACCACAGGCTGTTTGTAAAAAATCATGACACGGCGCATGGAATTTCGGAGAACCCTCTCTCGGACTGAATTCGAGACATTTTAAAGCTCGGTGACTAAGGTACCTTTCGGGTACTGTTGCTCAGCAAACACTACAAACGCCTGTGCCACGCGCATTTTCAAAATGATCAGCCTCCTGTGAACGTCAGCAATGTTAAATCGAAACCGATTTGAGGCCGCACCGCCGGGAATCATGTGAAATGCAGGGGATTTCCTGGGACTGACGGGCCGTTCAGGAATGGAGGCCCAGACGAGAAGCATTTGCAGGCGAGTCATTTTGGAAAACATTACAATTCGTCTGGGTGACACCCCCAAGCATATTTCCCCGCAGGTACAATTGGGATGTCACCTTAACGTGACAGGCGGACCACAACACAGACGTTCCACAGGACCGGAACGGAAAGCGTCGCCGAAAGAGGGTGCCCGGACGGGCAGCCCGTCCCCAAGAATAAAGAGAAGGACTACCGCAATGAACAAGAAGGAAATCGCGCAGGCTGTCGCAGAACGCCTCGTGCTCTCGCCCTCCCTCGTAGAGGGCATCGTTGATGCCGTGCATGAAGAGATCGTCGAGGCCATGGCCCGCGGCGAACGCGTCACGTTCTGGAACTTCGGCCGCTGGGAATTGAAGACTACCGCCGCTCGCGTCGGTCGTGAATTCAAGACCGGCAAGTCCGTCGTGATTCCGGAACGCAACAAGGTCTGCTTCACCGCCAGCCCGAACCTCGTCGCGGCCGTCGAAGACGCCATGAAGACGCTCTGACGCTCAGGCACCAGAGAGACAAAAGGGGACGCCGTCCGAAATGGATGCCGTCCCTTTTTTGCGCACGCAGGCTTCGCTCCGGAGCGGCGTCCGCCCGTCTAGTCAAAACACCTTATGTTTATTTTTCGAAATGTGTGCTTATAATACAAAAGTTTGCACAGACGATTCGTCCTTAGGAGGAACCCTTACGACTCTTTGAGCGCGAGGCGTTTTGTCCGGAAAGCCGAAGGACGAGGCGCCTGTGCGTGTAGATTCAACGTGTTTGAGGAGTAAGGAAAAATGGGTTATTTCCCGCAGTGGAAGCTCAAGGAAAAGGGCGTGGTGGCCCCTGACGAGCGTCTTCCCACCGGCCAGACGGTGGCGATGGGCGTTCAGCACGTGGTGGCCATGTTCGGCTCCACCATTCTCGCCCCGATTCTCATGGGCTTTGACCCCAACATGGCGGTTTTGATGAGCGGCATCGGCACGCTCATTTTTTTCGCCATCGTGGGCGGCAGGGTGCCGAGCTATCTGGGTTCATCCTTTGCGTTCATCGGCGTGGTGATCGCAGCGACGGGTTACGTTGCGGGCTCGGGCCTCAACGGCAACATTCCCGTTGCGCTGAGCGGCATCGTGGTCTGCGGTCTCGTCTACTGTGTCGTGGGCCTCATCGTGATGCTTACGGGCGTTAAGTGGATTGAAAAGCTGATGCCTCCCGTCGTGACGGGGGCGGTCGTCGCCGTGATCGGCCTCAACCTCGCCCCGACGGCCTGCCGTTCGGTGGGTCCGACGGACTTCGACGCCTGGATGGCCGTCGTCACCTTCATGTGCGTGGGCGGCGTTGCCGTGTGGACGCGCGGCTTCATCCAGAAGCTCCTCATCCTCATCGGCCTTGTGATCGCGTACTTCATCTACGCGGTGCTCGCCAACGGCTTCGGCATGGGCAAGCCGATCGACTTCTCGATCATCTCCAACGCCGCCTGGTTCGGCGTTCCGACGGTTCACACACCGGTCTTCGAGATGCACGCCATCGCGCTCATCGTTCCGGTCGTGATCATTCTCGTTGCCGAGAACCTCGGCCACGTGAAGGCTGTGACCGCCATGACGGGCCGCAACCTTGACCCGTACATGGGCCGTGCGTTCCTCGGCGACGGCATCGCGACGATGCTCTCGGGCTCCTTCGGCGGCACGGGCGTGACGACCTACGGTGAAAACATCGGCGTGATGGCCGCCACGCGCGTCTACTCCACGCTGCTCTTCCCGGTCGCCGCGATCTTCGCGATCATCCTCGGCTTCTCCCCGAAGTTCGGCGCTGTGATCCAGACGATTCCGCAGCCCGTCCTCGGCGGCACCTCGATCGTGGTCTTCGGCCTCATCGCCGTGGCCGGCGCTCGCGTCTGGGTCGTCAACAAAGTCGACTTCGGCAACAGCCGCAACCTGATCGTGGCTGCCGTCACGCTGATTCTCGGCGGCGGCGACTTCACCCTCAACCTCGGCTTCTTCAGCCTCGGCGGCATCGGTACCGCGACCTTCGGCGCGATCATCCTCAACGCCGTCATGTCGCTCGGCGAACCCAAGGAGGAAAAGGCCACGGGCGAGCCCATCGAGCTTGACCGCAAGGCCTGACGCCTGATCTGACTTCAAGTCCCGAACGGGGCTGCTTCTCAAGGGAGCGGCCCCGTTTTTCGTTAATGGCAAAGGAGAGCAGGTTGGGAAGGGAGGCGGCAAAGTCGGGCCGTCTGAAAGCTGCAAGTCGGCAAAAGATCACTCAAGGCACAGAAACGATGGACGATCGCGTGCGCAGGCTGCTTTATCTGGGCCTCACCAGGGCGTCCGCACGCATCGAGCTTGTCGTGAGCGCTCAGGCGATGGCCGCGCTTAACGCAGCGGCAGGCTTACCGCCGGAAGTCCGCAGGTCGCCTGAGGCCCGACGAATGATGGAAAAGAGAAGGGGACCCGTTGTTGATGGATCCCCTTTGTGTTCTCAGGTCCCTTGCGACAAGGGACTCAAGTCGAAAGATCAGCGGTGGTTGCGGCCGTGCCTGGCCTTGGGCTGGGCAGCGGGAGCGGCCTCAGCGGCAGGTTCTTCAGCCTTTTCGGACTCTTCGCACTTGCATTCGGCGTTGTCCTCGCACTTGCAGTCGCAGTCACACTTGCATTCGACTTCGCAATCACATTCGCATTCCGCGGGTTCTTCTTCCTCGAAGTCCTCGGCGGTGGCTTCCTCGACGTCTTCGTCCTTGCCGTCGTGCGTGTCGAGGCTTTCGACGAGGGCGAGAAGAGCCTGAGCCTCTTCCTCGGTGAGATGAATGTCGGCTTCGATGTTGGAGCCGAGGGAGCGGTTTTCAATTTCAGCCGTGACGTGCAGGGCTGCGTTGATCACCGCCTGGGCCGCGAAGGACTTCACGGACGTACCGGTGAGAGTGGCGGCAAGTTTCACGATGTCGTAGGAGACGGCGGGCAGCTTGATCTTGATGCGGTTCTTATCGTTGTCGGACATGACCTTTACCTCCGGAGGCCAACACTTTGAAAAATGCTGAACGGGGCGTGAGAACCACGCCGACGCTCATGACAACTATAATAACTCGACTTAATGAAATTTGCGCGGCAAAAGTGTGAACGTTGGTCAGGAACTTCCCCTGAGCCACGCTCGTTTTGGGCTGTCGGCCCACTTGAGGCCGCCTCTGCGCGAAGCGAGGGGTGTTCAATGGGACCCGAGCGAGTTCAAAATGAATTTCATCACACCGGGCACGCACAGGACTGAACGAGCGCTACAAAAGGAGAAGACCTTGCCGGAAGGAACCACAAGGGGCCCGCGGACCGTCGCTGGCCGCGTCCGCACTCTGCTGCTTCTGGCAGCCTGCGCCTCGATGCTCGGCGGCTGTGCCGTCGGAAGCGGCGAGGTGCGTGACCTCTCGACCGAGAAGGCCGCGAGGCTCATCATCGACGGCCGGACCACCATGGCGCAGATCGATGCGGAGCTCGGCGAACCCGACTATGAAATCCACATGGGCCACGAGATCGTGCGCCACTACAGCTGGATGAGGGGACGCCCCTCCGCCAAGAACTTCATCCCCTTCAACCCGATCTCGGAATTTCCTATCACGCAGAAGAACTTGCGCATCTGGTTCGACAAGACGGGCGTCGTGAAGCGGCATGAATTCACGGGCGTCTTCTACATCTACCGCGCGCCACTTGTCGGCACGGACGCGCCACACAGCTTCAGGCCGCTCACGCCCGCCGAGCTCGATCATTTCTCGGAGTAGCAAGGATGACGATTGACTTCAACCGCAGAACGCTCGGAAAGGCCGCGGCCATTCTCAGCGCCTCTCTCGGAGCTCCGATGCTCGCAGGCTGCAGCGGTCCCCAACAACACGCCGACAACCGCATGATGCCGGGCACTGTCTTCACCCCGGAGGCGCTCAAGGCAACGGCCAAAGGGAAGACCTACGTGCGCGACTTCGTCGCCGTCTACGGCCGGCCCCTTCGCCGCATGAACGACCACGTGCGCCATCCCGACCAGAAGGGCTACGTGTGGGAATGGGTGGCGACGAGGCCGTCGTTTTGCAGCAATCTCAATGACCGCCCCTACATGACGCCCACCGTCAAGAAGGAAATCCACGTCTGGCGACGCAACAGCGATGCTGTCGTCACCGACGTAGAGGTGGTCGGGACCTTCTACGTCCAAGTGAAGCACAAGATGCTTCCACTCGTCATCACCGACATCCGACCGCTCACCCGAGATGAACTCACCGCTTCGCGCGTGCCCGCGGGGCCGGGCGAGAATCCGCGCGAAATCGAGCTCTGGTACCAGAGCCAAGGCCGATAAGCTCACTTAAATAGAATTCCCTTTGGGGAACTCTATTCAAAAAACAGGACAAATTGAAAGGGGAGGCGCTTTATCCCAGACGTCGAAGGTCGAAGTCCGAAGAACGCACTGTCTCGCTTTTGCAACACGTGCCTTGCGGATCCATCCCTGCGGGACGGGCGCTTAGAGGAGAACGCTTGTTCAGGACAAGGCATCATCCGCCATGAAAAGAGGGCCTGCCCTCGGAATGGAGAGACAGGCCCTTCGAAAGCGCTCAGGAAGTTCCCCAAAGGAGAAGAAGAACGCGCGTCAACCGATGGTAAGGACCATGCGGGGCGTGCCGTCGGGGCTTCCGAGTTCGGCGGGATCACGATCCTCGGGCGCGAAGACGAGCTCGCAGATGCCGCCCGGGAGCCTCACGGCGAGGATGTCGAGGCCTTCATCTTCATTGACCACGCGCGTGAGGTCAAGGTCGAGCGCGAGGATGCAGGCGGCGCAAAGCCCGCCGATGTCGAGGTCGGCATCCTGGTCCTCGATGCAGTCAAGCATTTCGCAGAGGGCATCCATGGCCTCGTTGGGCTCGCCCGACCACATGGCTCGCATGAGTTCGCGCGTGGGCGTCATCCAGTCGGCTCCTTCGCTCATCACGAACCTGAGCGCCAGGACGGCCAGCAGGCGAACGCCCCAAACGGAGGCGTAATCGTAGAGCCTCACATCGTCAGGCTGCTCGTCCGCAGCCCCGGCGGGAAGCGGCGTCCAGAAGCCGAGCGTCACCATCGCCTCGGCAAGAAGGTCGAGCCTATCCTTGCCGAAAACAGCGGGGATTTCCTGAAAGAGCGCCATGCGCTTCAGATCTATCAGGCCTGCGTTTTGGAGTCGCTCGAGGAAGCGGGGCGTGAGCGCGCCGGACACGGGCGGGAGGATCCCGGCCTTCCCCTGGCGAACCCATTGAAGAATGTACGGTTCGACGTAGCGTGCGCCGAGTGCGGCATGGCGGTCCAGCTCCATCATGACGAGGTCGGGAACCATTGTCCTTTCCTCGGAGATGCGGGCAAGGTCCGCGCCGTAGAGAAGGCCGACCTGCTCATGGGAGATCGTGAAGAGCTCCTCGGTCTCGTGAGGCGCAAGAGGCTCGGCGTTCTCAAACGCTTCGCGGCAGATGTCCTTTGTGAGGCTCGTGAGGCCCGTCACGATGAAATGATGTCCATGTGTCGCGGCGATGCGTGCAAGCCCGCGCACGATGATCCCGCGCATTGCCTCTCGCTCCTCCTCGTCGTCCCAGGCCGCAAGGACGGGAACGTCGATGTCGGAAAGGAAGAGGCAGGGCGCTTCCGGATTGGCAAACTCATCAAAAAAGGCTTCGAGTTCGGCCGTATTCCCAATTTCACTCAGCTTGACGTGCCTGAGATTGAGCCCGATCTCGGCCGCGCAGTGCTGCGGATCGATGGGGAGCCAGTCGGCGCAGCCGATGCCCCAGCGGATGCCGCCTTTTTCCAGGATGCGGATGAGGGGCTTCATGAGCGTACGCTCGTTGTCTGTTGGCGTCAGAGTCGCGCCGGGAACGGGAAATCGGAGCATGCGATGGATCCTTGATGGGGGAACGGTGCCCGTAGTTTATCTGAAAGAGAATCGGACCACGCAGACGGTCTGCTGCAGGGATCGCCTGAAGGAGGCGGAGAGGTCCTCGAATAAGGTGAAGAGAGGCGAAAAAGCCCGAAAGCCGGAAAAGAGAAGGCCCCGCGCTTCGGGGAAAAGTGCGGGGCCCTTTGGGTTTTCTCAGTGAGTCCTGACCGGGGGCTTCACTTGAGAGTCAGGTTGTCAGGCCGGCTTGCAGCAGGCCTTGCAGGGGACGGCGGCCTTGTAGGCGAGGCCGAGGACGTAGCCGGTGACGGCGAACGGGACCCAGGCGAGGCCGTACTGGGCGAACGGGACGTAGGCCTTGATGGCTTCGGAGATCGCGCCGAGGTTCACGCCGGCGGTTTCGAGACCGGAGACCGCGGCCATCACGAACGTGAAGGCGGTGGTGAAGGCGTAGACGCACTGGCGGCCGTCGAAGAGCTTGTCCGTGAAGAGCAGCACGATCAGGATCACGCAGAGCGGGTAGACGAACATCAGGACCGGGATCGTGGAGACGATGATGGTCTTGAGGCCGAACATGCCGATCAGGAACGAGACGATCGTGAAGAGCAGGCAGTACTGCTTGTACGTCAGGCGGCCGACGATGCGCATGAAGTAGGCGGCGCAGCAGGTGATGAGGCCGATGGACGTCGTCAGGCAGGCGAGCAGCACGATGACCGAGAGAAGGATAGCGCCGAAGTTGCCGAAGAGGATCTTGGCGGTTTCAGCGAGCACCGGAGCACCCGTGTCCTGCATGCCGATGGCGGTGACGGACTCAGCGCCGATCTTCGCGATGAAGAAGTAGATCACGGCGAGGAGCGACACGGCGAGGATGCCGGACTTGTAGACCTGGGAGGTGACTTCCTTCGCGGTCTTGGCACCGCCTTCACGGACGAAGTTCGTGACGAGCGTGGCGAAGACGAACGCGGCGATGGCGTCAAGCGTGTTGTAGCCGTCAAGGATGCCCGCAACCGTGGCGGTGAGGACGCCCGCATAGTTCGGCTGGGCGGCCTGCGGAACGCCGAGCGGATCTACGACGGACTTGACGATCAGAGCACCGAGCGTGAGCACGAGGGCCGGCGTCAGGATCTTGCCGACGCGGTCGACGAGCTTCTGCGGCGTGGCGGCAAGCCAGTAGGAAACCACGAAGAAGAGGACGAGGAAGATCCACAGGCCCATTTCAACCTGACCTTCGGTGAGGAAGGGACGCAGGCCGATTTCAAAAGCCACCGTGCCCGTACGCGGAATGGCGAAGCAGGGGCCGATGGACATGTAGACCACGACCGTATAGAACAGACCATAAAGGGGATGTGCGCGGCCGGCAGCCTCCTGCAGGTCATTGCATCCCGCATAAGCCATCGCCATGATGGCGAGAAGGGGAAGGCCTACACCCGTAATGCAGAAGCCAATGAAAGCCCAAACGAAGTGATCGCCGGAAGCCTGGCCCATGGAGGCGGGGAAGATGAGATTGCCTGCGCCGAACAGGATCGCGAACAGCATCAGGCCGATCGCGACAAAGCGCTTGTTGTCTGTGTTTTGCATAGCTTTTCTAATGCGGGAGGTGTTGTAGGACTCTTGTGTGGGGCGCCTTCGGGACCGTCCGTCGTTTTCAGCAGAGACGGTGCGGGCCTTGTGACCGATGCCCTTGAATAGGATTATATGGACATGTAGCTTATGGTTACATAGGGCAAACAGCTTACATGAGGCGGATTTCTGCAAGGTTCCGTCACTTTGAACCCGTTGCGGGACATGGATTCCGCCCAAAAAAGGCTCTGCTGTTTCGCAAAAGTTGCAGGAATCAACGCCTGAAATCGCACCTTCTGCCGACGGCAGCCGGGCCTTCAGAGGCGCAAAGCGCATAATTTTATATGTGGGGCGCGCGCTTTGGGGGCATCGTTCCCGATCGGGCGCCAAACGTCCGATTCAGTTCGCATGACGTGCGGCAGTGGCCGAAAGCCCACGATCAGCGATAAGAGGAGGGTGAAAAATCAAAGGGCCCGAAGATGTCGTATCTGCGGGCCATCGAAACAACGGTTTCAGGTCGATCAGCTGTTGCCGATCTCGTTGTTGATGTCAAAGCGCAGCGGATCACCGTTAGAGGCGAAGAGGCTGCCTGCGCGACCGACGATGAGCGGGTCGATGTTGCCCACCTTCTTCATGTCGCGGTTGTCGTACGGAATCGATTGCAGCAGCACGCGGATGGCGTTGAGACGACCGCGGCGTTTGTCTTCGTTGCGGATCACCGTCCAGGGCGTTTCGGCCGTGTCGGTCATCTGGAACATGCGGCGAATGGCCTTCGAATAGTCGTCCCAGCGGTCCATGGACGCGATGTCGACGGGAGAGAGCTTCCAGCGCTTCAACGGGTTCTCGCGGCGTTCGCGGAAGCGCCGGCGCTGTTCGTCCTGGCTCACGGCGAGCCAGAACTTGATGATGTGCGTGCCGCCCCTGATGAGGGACTGCTCGAAGCCCGTCACTTCGTTGAGGAAGATTTCGGTCTGCTCGGGCGTGCAGAATCCCATCACGGGTTCGACCACGGCGCGGTTGTACCAGGAGCGGTCGAAGAAGCAGATCTCGCCCGGATTGGGCAGGTGCGCGCAATAGCGCTGGAAGTACCACTGGCCCGCTTCATTCTCGGTCGGCTTCGAAAGGGCCACCGTGCGCGCGCCGCGAGGATTGAGGTTCTCGGTGAAGCGGCGGATCGTGCCGCCCTTGCCGGCCGCGTCACGGCCTTCAAAGAGCACGATGATCTTCGAGTTCGTGCGCTTGACCCAGTCCTGAAGCTTCAGAAGCTCGACCTGCAGGTCATAGAGTTCCTTCTCATAGAGCTTGTTCGGGTAGCGGTTCTTGTACGGATAGGCGCCTTCGCGGAGCTTGTCCGAAAGAGCGTTCATGTCGATGGGCTTCTTCGGGAAGAGGCCCGCCTGATGCGCCTCCTTGACGAGCAGCAGCTTGAAGAGCGCGTCACGTTCCGTCTGCGTCAGGTCGCGGTTGAGCATCTTGAACACTTCGGCGGCCGACTCTTCGGGGGAGACGAGCGGCGTGTCGCGAAGCTTGTCGCGAAGATAGGTGACGACCTGCGTCATCGAGTCGAACGAATGAGGTTCGACATGCTTGGGTTCAAGGGGAGCCACAGGATAGGAGGGCTTCCTTTCAAGGTCTGCGACTTCAAGGGTGCAGCCGCCGGTGGGTTCGACGGCAGACTTGTGAGAATGATCCTTGGCCATGTGCGTCCTCCTTTCTGATTTTTACTGTCACGCATAAGCACGTGGGATAAGTGTACAACCGCCTGTAACGAAATGTTATGAGCAATGTCCCGTAACCGTCACGACGCGACGGCCCAGACTCAGGGAATCGTCGCAGGCGTTGTGTGAGGGAGAATGGCTCCCGTTTCCGTTAATCATAATCCACGACGGCGTGCATGAGAATTTCCGCACCTGAGAGGAAATCCGA
>ERZ506905.611-NODE-611-length-11402-cov-14.8166_pt1 | contig 11402 bp, 10 predicted proteins | sample MGYA00513175_ERZ506905 | MGnify/ENA metagenome assembly ERZ506905
TCTTCTTCGCGGGCACGCTCGTCTACGGCATTGCGTTCGACCCGAACATGGCCCGCAACGTCATCTCCACCGACATGCACGAGGCTTCGGCCTATTTCTCCGCACGCACGCTCCTGCTCGCTCTGGCCGCAGGCCTTCCGCCCGTCCTCGCTGCCGCCGCGGCCGACATGACGCCCGCAGGCCTCAGGCCGGCCGCCGTGCGCGGCGGCGTCGCCATCCTTGCACTCGCCGCAGGTGCAGGCGCGCTCTTCACGCAGATGAACACGCTTGCAGGCGTCATGCGAAACGACAAGGCGCTGCGCTACCTCATCACGCCCGTCAACGTCCCCTACAGCCTCGCCGCCACGCTCGCAAGGGACGCCTCGCCCGATGCGGCCCAAAAGCGCATCGTCGATCCGAAGCCCGAGTTCTCCGTCAGGCTCAGCCGTCCCGCCGTCCTTCTCGTCGTCATCGGCGAGACCACCCGCTCGGCGAGCTGGGGGCTCGCAGGCTACGCCCGCGACACCACGCCCGCGCTTCGCGCCGAAGGCGTGATCAGCCATCCGTCCGTCACGGCCTGCGGCTCGAGCACCGACGTTTCGCTTCCCTGCATGCTGAGCAGGATCGGCCGCTCCGACTACGACCGCAGCCGCATCATCGGCGAGGAGGCTCTGCCGTCGCTCCTCGCCCGTGCGGGCGCGCACGTCGTCTGGGTCGACAACCAGAGCGGCTGCAAGGGCACGTGTGCGGGCACCGAGGTGCGAAGCCCCGACCCGAAGAGCGCCGCCTGCGCCTCGGGCCGGTGCTTTGACGGCGTCCTTCTCGACGAGCTCGACGCCGACCTCGCGAACCTTCCCGCCGACCGTCCGACGGTGCTCTTCTACCACATGTACGGCGAGCACGGCCCGCGCTACCACGAGGACTCGCCCGCGCACGCCAAGGTCTGGACGCCCGAATGCACCGACGCAGACCTCGGCGCCTGCACGAAGGAGAGCATCATCAACGCCTACGACAACGCCGTGCGCTACACCGACGGCGTGCTGGCGGGCCTCGTGAAAAGGCTCAAGGCCCGAACGGACATCGACGCGGGCTTCGTCTACGTCTCCGACCACGGCGAGAGCCTCGGCGAAGGCGGCCTCTACCTGCACGGCGCCCCGTACTTCATGGCGCCGTCCGAGCAGATCCGCGTGCCGATGGTCATGTGGCTCTCGAAGGACTGGAGCCGCACCTTCGGGTTTGATGCGGCGAATCTTGCCCGCGAGCCTGCGGGCGGCGTCACGCACGAGCACCTCTACTCGACCGTGCTCGGCATGCTCGGCGTGCAGTCGACGACCCGACGCCCCAGATGGGACCTGACGGACAATCGGTCGAGCGCCGCACAATGACGCGCGCAGGCTGCAAGGCGTAACATCCCTGCAGGAAGACTAATCAGAAAAGAAGCACTCTCATGAGCATCCGCATTCTCGTCGTCGACGACAATCCCGACATCCTTGCCAACGTCCGCGACTTCCTTTCCATGAAGGACGGCTGGGCGCCCGAGACGGCCTCCACGGGGCTCGAGGCCCTCGAGCGCATCGACCGCTCGACCTTCGACCTCGTCATCCTCGACGTGGGGCTGCCCGACACCGACGGCATGACGCTCACCCGAAGGCTTCGCGCCTCGGGCTTCACCGCGCCGATCCTCATGCTCACGGCGCGCGACACGATCGACGACCGCGTCGAGGGGCTCACGAGCGGCGCAGACGACTATCTGATCAAGCCCTTCTCGCTTCGCGAGCTCGCCGCCCGCGTCGAGGCCCTACTGCGCCGAAGCGGCGCGAATCCGGCGGGGCGCCTCACTGCGGGCCCGCTTTCCCTTGACCTCAAAACGCTTCGCGTCGAGCGCGAAGGCCGTGACATCAGGCTCAACCCGACCTGCCTGCAGCTCCTTCGCGAGCTCATGCAACAGAGTCCCGGCATCGTCTCGCGCCGTCGACTCGAGGCGGTCCTCTGGCAGGGCGAGCCGCCCGCCTCCGACAGCCTGCGCTCGAACCTCTATCTTCTGCGCCAGGCGGTCGACAAGCCGTTCGACCGTCCGCTCATCCACACGCATCCCGGCCTCGGCTGGTCCGTTGCCGATCTTCCCGACTCCGTCTCCTGAGGCGCCGCCATGCCCGTCCGCCATTCGCCTCCGCGCAGCCTTGCCCAGCGCATCATGCTGAGCTTTGCGCTCCTCGTCACCTTCGTGGCTGGGTTCTACGCATTCGCGCTCTACCAGTCGATCGAATTCACCGAGCAGCAGCTCATCTCGGGCATCCTCAGGGACGAGGTCGCCAGGGCGGTCGACACGCTTGAGCGCGGCGAGACGCCGAGGCTCCCCGAGGACACCCGGCTCTACGGCGCGCCTCCCCTCGAGGCGCCTCCGCCCGCCATGCGCGGACTGCCCGAAGGCTTCGGAGAACTTTCGGACAACGGCGACTTCTTCGTCTACACGGGCGTCTGGCGCGGTGAGCCGCTCGTGCTCACGCGCGACCAACTCGGCTTCGAGGACACGGAGCGCGTCTTCAGGCGGATCACGCTCTTTTCCGTTCTCGCCGTCTTCTTCCTCGGCCTTCTCGCGGGCTGGATCCTTTCGCGCAACATCATGAAGCCCGTCAAGGCGCTCTCCGACGAGGTGAGGAAGGCCAGCACCGGCCGCACCTACGAACCGCTTTCGATCGAGCTCACCAACGACGAAGTGGGCGAACTCGCCCGCATCTGCGACGGCGCCATGAAGAGGCTCCACGAGGCTCTGCAGCGCGAGAAGGCCTTCACGGGCGACGTGAGCCACGAGCTCAGGACGCCGCTCACCGTGATCGAGACGAGCGCCGAGCTTCTCTCAATGACGCCGCTCTCGCCCGCTCAGGCCAAGCAGGTCGAGCGCATCACGCGCTCTGCGGGCGACATGCGCGAGCTGATGTCGCTCTTTCTCTCCTTCGCCCGCCTCTCGAACGAGACGACGAGCCCCGAGCCCGACTCCGCTGCGGGCATTCTCAAGACCGTCGCCGACACCTGGGAGCCGTTCGCGGCCGAAAAGGGCCTCTCGCTCGTGCTTCGCCGCGAGGCCGAGTGCCCCGGCGCCTACTCGCCCGTCATGCTCGGCACCGTCGCCAACAACCTCGTGAAGAACGCCGTCGCCTACACCGAAAGCGGCGCGGTCACGATCACGGAAACGTCCGAGGGCTTCATTGTCTCAGACTCGGGACCGGGACTCGCCGGCGACGAGGCCGCCCGCATCTTCGAGCACGGCGTGCGCGGCAGTGCAGCCGTCGCCGACGGCTCGGGCGCCGGACTCGGCCTTTCGATCGTCTCGCGCATCTGCCGCCGCTCGGGCTGGACGGTAACGGCGGGCAAGGCCCCTGAAGGCGGCGCCGCCTTCACGGTCACAATGACGAAGGCGGTCGACGCACGACGCGCCGACCGCCTTTGAGAAAACGTCTTTGAGAAAAGACTCAACTGGTCTCAGTGCTTGTGATGCAGATTGAGGGGCTCGCCCTTGCGTTCGACAGGCTTCGTCTTTCGCACCGACGTCCAGCACACGAGTGAACCGAGCACGACGAGCGCGACGCCCTGCCAGAACGTGGCGCTCAGATCCGACCCGATGTAGAAGGAGGCGAAGACGCAGGAGAGGACGGGCGTAAAGTAGGAGCCGATTCCCAGAAGCGTCATGTTGCCGTACTGCATGCCGTAGGTCCAGACGCCGTAGCCCAGTCCCGTCGCGGCCGCGCCGAGGAAGACGCCGAGCCAACCGGGATGCATCCACTCGCCGGGCGGCGTGGGCGTAAGCAGCCAGATGAGCCCGAAGATCAGCATGTCGTTGAAGAAGATGATGACCACGGGATTGTGCCCGCCCGACCAGGCCCTGGTCATCGAGCCGTAGCCCGCCCAGAGCACGGCGCCCACGAGGGCGATCGTGTAGCTCCACGGATTCTTCATCCAGTTGGCCGCAAAGTGCATCGGATTGAATCCGTCCTCGCCGCCGAGCACCACCATGACGCCCAGCAGGCTCAGCAGCACGCCCGGCACGATCCACCACCTCGCCCGCTCGCCGTTGAAGAGCACCGCGAAGACGATCGTCAGGCAGGGCCACAGATAGTTAACCATGCCGACCTGCATGGTCTGCGTGGCGTCCTCGGCCATCGATAGCGAGAAGATGAAGCAGATGGCGCAGACGTTTGCGGCGCCCACGCCCAGAAGCAGGTACTTGAGGGAGAAGGCCCGCAAATGCGGGCGTCCGAAGATGAGAAGAAGCAGAAGACAGGCCGCGGCGTACATCACCGTGAAGCCCGGGCCTCGCCCGAAGTCCTCGGCGATGCCGCGGCAGATCCCGACGCTCATGCCCCAGAGGACGGGTGCGAGAAGACCGACTGCAGTTGCGCGTGTTGATGCGTCCATTTGCGAAAAAGGCCCGCCGCTTGAATGTTCGCGGCGGACCTGAGTGAGGTCAGTTGCGGTTGTTGCTCAGGACATTATGCCCGATGTTCATTCCTCAAAGGCGCCCTTGACGATCACTTCGCCGGCGCGCATGCACTGGACGCCGCCCATGAAGACGTCGGTGATCTCGTGTTCGGCGTTGAGGATGAGCAGGTCGGCGTCGGCGCCGACCTCGATGACGCCCTTGCCTTCGAGCGTGAGCGCTTCGGCGACGGTGCGGGTCATCGGCAGCAGTGCGGTCGTCAGGTCGTGGCGGCGCGCAAGTTCCTGAACGGTCTCGATGTTGCACATGATGGAGCCGACACCGAGGCCGACCATTTCGCCCGCCTCGTTGAAGCGCGGCATGGAGCCGTGGCCGTCGGAGCTCATCGTGATGCGGTTGACGGGCACGCCGTTTTCGACGGCCATGTCATAGGCGTCGGCCGCGCAGCCCATGTAGTTGCCGCCGCCCGTGGTGATGTCGATCCAGCCGCCCTGCTTCGCGAAACCCATCGCGCGTTCGAAGACGGCGGGATGACGGGCGACGTGCGTCGGACGGATGTGCTTGATCGGCAGGCCGGAGGCGACGATGCCGTCAAAGATGTCGAAGGACGACGTGTAGTCGCCGAGATGAACGTGCACGAAGCCGGTCTTGCCCGTGAGCATGCCCGCGACGCGGACGTCGGCGACGATCGAGCGGACCTCCTCCATCGACGGGAAGGAGCAGCGGTGATCGCCCAGGGCGATCTTGACGCCGAGCACTTCGGGAATGGCGAAGAGTTCGGTCTTGACGGAATCCGTGATCGTCGTGACGGGGTAAGAGTAGTTGCTCGTCCACATCCAGCCCGAGGCGCCTTCCTGCTTGAGGCCGCGCACCTTGGCGAGGAGGTTCTCGATCGAGCGGGACATGCTGTCCGTGCCCGAGACGCCGAGGAAGGTCGTCACGCCGGCCTTGACGAGCTCGGAGAAGACGAGCTCGGGGCAGCGGCTCTTCCAGCCGCCTTCACCGCCGCCGCCCGTGACGTGGATGTGCTGGTCGATGAGACCCGGGGTCACGATGGCGCCGCAGGCGTCGATCGTCTCGAGGCCGGGGACGGAAAGGCCCTCAAGGCTCTCCTCCATGGCGACGATCCTGCCGCCTGCGATGAAGATGTCGCGACGGCCGAGCTTTTCGGGGGCGAAGACTTCGGCGTTCTTGATGAGGATGGGACGGGTCATGCTTTCTCCTTTGGTCCTGCCCGCGGCCAGAAGTAAAAGGGATGGGACCGCGCGCAATGAGGCAATTCTACCTGCTCGACGCCTGCAGGAAGCCCCATGCCCGAACGCCTGAAAACCCTCGGGTGTTTACCCTTACCCGTAGGTGTGCTTCGAACGAGGAGACAGATAGAGATACAGGACGGCGCCCGCCGTAAGGACGACGGAGACGGCGAGGCGGGAGACGTCGCCCGTGCCCGCCTGCAGCATCCAGGCCTCGGCGACGGGGCCTGAGGCCAGGCACCCGAGCGAGGCTTCAAGACGAACGGAGGGCGTGCGGCCCGAAAGCAGGCGGAGCATCGCCCAGACAATGCCTGCGAAGCTCAGGATTCCCGGCAGCCCCGTCCTGATCCAGAAGCCCTCGGGCACCGCGCCCATGACGGCCGAGACCATGAGGCCGAACCCCGTCGCATTGAAGAGGACGGCGGCGGCCATGAAGCCCACGAGCACGATGAGGCCGCCCTCGACGCCCGAGGGCTCGCGCTCGTGCGCAGGCGGAAACTGACGGCTCCACTTCCAGAAGGAGTGGATCACCATCAGGAAGACCAGAAGGAGCATCAGGCTCCCGATCACGGGCTTCATCAGCGCTCCCCGACGGCAGAGCCGCCGCGCGAGAGCGCAAGCCTGCGGCCCGAGGCGGTGCCGTAGGTAAGTGCGGGACGATTGGAGAAGAGAAGATAGAGGGTCACGACCACCGTGAGGAAGAGGAGCCCCGTGGGCTCGCCCGCAAGCTCGATCGGAAGGCCGAGGTAGATCGTGCGCAGGACGGCGACGAGCGGGCCGCCGAGCCAGGCGCAGACGACGGCGGCGCCCAGGGCGACGGACGAGCGGCCGAAGACGAGCGCACCGATCGCGATCAGCAGGAAGAACGAGGCGGCAAAGTCCGGAATGAGCGTCTGCGCGACGGGCCAGAGATAGTCGGTGCTCATCGAGATGACGCGCGCGGCCTCGCCCGCGGCGCGGCCGAAGTGATAGAGCGCGTTGACGGCCTCGACGATGAGAAGCACGATCGTGAAGAGCAGCAGGCCGCCGACCCCGCTCGGAATGCCCGGTACCTGATAGACGGGCGGGACGGCGCGAGCGATACGGCGGATGGCCCAGACGGGCACGAGAACGGCGATCGCACAGAGCGCGATCATCAGCATGACCTGCATGCCGGAAAAGTGGACCACGGTGGTTTCCATCAGGTTTTCGACTCCAGAAAAGAGGCTCCTCAAGCGGAGCACAGCGGAGGCATTCTACACAAGGACATTCGTCCGAACTGCCTTCCTCACAGGGCGTTCAAAGATTTTTGCTTTTTTCTCAGGGCACGTCCGGGCCGTCGTCTGCGGCGTCAGGATGCGAAAGGCGCTCAAGCAGGCCGCAGGGCTCGCCCTCGGCGTGGCGCCCGCAGCAGGCGCCCGCAAGCGAGCAGAGCTGCTCGCGCAGCCGCCTGAGCTCCGCCATGCGCGCCTCAACCGCCTCGAGGTGCCCGTGGATCATCACGTGCGCGCGGTCGGCCCCCTCGGGACTCCCGTCCTCAATGCTCTCGAGCAGCGAGCGGATCTCGTCGAGACTGATGTCGAGCGTGCGGCAGTGCCTGATGAACTCGAGCCTGCCGACATGGACCTCGCCGTAGTCGCGGTAGTTGTTCGCAAAACGCCTGGGCGCGGGCAGAAGTCCCATCCGCTCGTAGTAGCGGATCGTCTCCGCCGTGTGCAGCGTGCGCCTGGCCAGTTCGCCGATCTTCATGACTCGTCCCTGAAAAAATAATGCTGATTCGCATTATCGCAAAAAAACGCTTGACCTTGTAGCGACTTCAGGGTGTGTAATGCCATCCATCAGTAATTCACGACGGACCTCGTCCGCAGAACAATCATGTCCACTCTGATCATCTCCATCTCCGCCATGTGCTGCCCCGCCGAGGGCGGTCCCGTCGAGCAGGTCCTCAGGGCCGCTCCGGGCGTGGCGGACGTCACGCTCGACTACTCCACCCGCACGGCCAGGGTCACGGGCGACAGGATCTCGGGCGAAGCCCTGCTTGAGGCGCTCCTCTCCATCGGCATGCCCGGCGAACTTGTCGTCACGGGCGCAAGGCGCATCGTGCTCTCCGTCCCCGAAATGGACTGCCCCGTCGAGGCGGACGAGATTCAGAAGGCCTTTGCGGCCGCAGGGATCACGGGCGCGGACTTCAACGTGATGACCCGCACCGTCACGCTCTCGGGCGACGACGATCTCGAGGCCGCCGCAGTGCGCGCCGTCGAATCCTGCGGCTACACGGCAAAGGCCGCAGCCTCGGGCCCCGGGACGATCGAAAGCGCGCCGATTCCCTGGGCGCTCTACATCACCGCCCTCTTCGTCGCCTTCATGTCCGAAGCGGTCGAGCTTGTGAGTGAATACTCGCCCGGACTCATCCCGCTCGAGCACGGCACGATCGACCTCATCACGCTCGCACTTGCCGTCGTCGCTATCCTGATGGCGGGGCTCGAGGTCTTCAAAAACGGCGTTCTGGCGCTCGTTCACCGCACCCTCAACATGAACGCCCTGATGGCGGTGGCCGTCGTGGGCGGCGTGCTCATCGGCGCCTGGCCCGAAGCCGCCATGGTGATGGTGCTCTTCCAGATTTCAGAGTCGATCGAGCAGCTCTCGATGACGAAGGCCCGCCGCTCCATCCGAGACCTGATGAGCGCCGCCCCCGAGACGGCCGAGGTCAAGGACGGCCGCAGCTGGCGCAGGGTCCCCTCGTCCGATGTGGGCGCGGGCGCCGTCGTGCGCGTGGGACCGGGCGACCGCGTGCCGCTTGACGGCAGGATCGTCAGGGGCGCGACCGCGCTCGACCAGTCCATGGTGACGGGCGAAGGCATGCCCGCCGAGAAGTCCGAGGGCGACAACGTCTGGTCGGGCACGGTGAACCTCACCTCCACGATCGAGGTGATGGTGACTGCGGCCGCGAGCGAGAGCCTCTCGGCCCGCATCATCGACGCCGTCGAGAACGCCCAAGCCTCGAAGTCTCCCGTGCAGCGCTTCGTCGACCGCTTTGCAGCCGTCTATACGCCGATCGTCTTCTTCATCGCGGCCGCCGTCGCAATCGTGCCTGGCCTCGTGACGGGCGAGTGGAGCACGTGGATCTACCGCGCGCTCTGCCTGCTCGTCATCTCCTGCCCCTGCGCGCTCGTGATCTCGACGCCCGTAACCGTCGTCTCTGCGCTCGCCACGGCCACGCGCTGCGGCCTGCTCATCAAGGGCGGACTCTATCTTGAGGAGGCGCGCAAGCTCGTCAACATCGGCCTCGACAAGACCGGCACGCTCACGAAGGGCGAGCCCGCCGTCGCAGGCGTGAAGTACCTCGCCACCTTCGACGAAAGGCTCACGGGCGCGATGGCCGCCAGTCTCGCCGCCATGAACAAGCATCCGCTCTCCCAGGCCATCGCGCGCTGGGCGCATGAAAGGCACCTGCCCGTCTATCAGGTCGAGGGCTTCACGGCCATCCCGGGCGCAGGCGTCGAGGGCCGCATCGAGCGCGGCATGGTGAGGCTCGTCAACCTGCGCTGGCTCGAGGAACAGGGCCTTGCCGACGAGGAGGTCCGCCGCACGTTCGCACACTATACGAACGAGGGCATGTCCGCCGTCGCCGTCGCCGACGCCTTCGGCGTGCAGGCGGTCTTCGGACTCGCCGACGTCGTGAAGGAGGACACGGTCGAGGGCCTGCGCCAGCTCGCCTCCGTGGGCATCCGCCCGTGGCTCCTCACGGGCGACAACGAGGCAGCCGCCCGTGCGCTCGCCGAAAAGGTCGGTCTCAAGGACGTCAGGGCGGACCTGCTGCCCGAGGACAAGCTCAAGGCTATCGAGGAGCTTCAGAAGAGCGGCCTCACCGCCATGGCGGGCGACGGCATCAACGACGCCCCCGCGCTTGCCCGAGCCGACATCGGCATCGCCATGGGCGTGCGCGGCACGGACAGCGCCATCGAGGCCGCCCACATTGCCGTGATGGACGACAGGATCTCGTCGATCGCAACGCTCGTGCGCCTCTCCCGCATCACCCACGGCTTGCTCGTCGAGAACATCGCCTTCGCCATCGGCGTCAAGATCATCTTCGCGCTCCTCGCGCTCACGGGCAACGCCACCATGTGGATGGCCGTCTTCGCCGACACGGGCACCTGCCTGATCGTGGTCGCCAACGCCATGCGCATGCTGCGCATGAAGCCGAGGCTCGACCGCATGGCCGAAGAGGCCCGCAGGGCCGCCTGACGCAGAACCCCGCACGCCTCCGGCTTCAAGCGCCTCCGGCATTCCCGGAGGCGCTGCCGTCTTCTCTCAACGGCGGCGTCCGAAGGCATTGCCGACTCCTCTCCGAAGATTGCCGTCTTCTCTCATTTCGATGATCCGAGCTTCTTGAAACGCCCGCTGCAGGACTATCATCCTCTCATGACAGGAAGAAAATCATGACGGAACCCGACGAAAGCACGATTGCCGAACTCAATCTTCTGGCCGACGACATACGCACCCGCCTCGATGCCGCAGGCGGGCAGACGCTCGAAACTGGTCTTCTCATCCTCGACCGCAGAAAGGCCGACTGCAGCACCTGCAGGACGATCGCCAGACCGAGCATCACGATCATGGCCTCGGGCGCCAAGGAGGCGGATTTCGCAGGACGCAAGGTCGCCTTCAGAAAGGGCACGCTCTTCGTGCTGGCCGTCGACCTGCCCGACGCCTTCACCGTCAGGCGCTCGGACGATCCGGACCTGACGTGCATCTCGCTCGTGATCGAGGAGGAGATGCTTCAGCGGGCGCTCGAAGCCCATCCCGTCAGACCCGACGATTCGGTGCCGCCCGCCGCCACGCTGCAGGCGGGGCTCGACCTCGTCTGCGCCTTCAGGCGCCTGCTTGCCGCAGACGAACATCCTGCGGGCAAGGCCATCTCAAGACTCATCGCCGAGGAGATCATCCTGCGCGTCCTCGTCACGCCGGCGGGTCCCATGCTCAAGCGCCTCTACAACCCGACGTCGGCCGAAAACCGCATCCGCAGGTCGGTCGGCTGGATGCAGAAGCACTACCGGGAATCCTTCGACGTGTCCATGCTTGCAGCCGATGCGGGCATGAGCGAGGCAACCTACTACAGGCACTTCAAGAGCCTCATCAACGTCTCGCCGCGTCAGTACATCAAGCACCTGAGGCTCACCCACGCCAGACGCCTGATGATCGACGAGAAGCTCGACGCCTCCAGAGCCGCCTTCGAGGTCGGCTACGAAAGTCCTGCGCATTTCAACCGTGAGTTCAAGCGCCTCTTCGGCGATTCGCCGAAGCGCCACGTCCAGCAGGAAGCAGCCGCCGAGTCCTGAGGATCAAGGAGACCGCGGCCCTCTCAACGACAAGCGCCCGTCGGCATCGGGCCAAAACGGGCACTCTTCATAGCTTCGGGAAGCGGCGGGGTGCTCAGAGGTCGCAGGTCCCGCCGTTTTCGCGGTCTCGGGCCTTGATCTGGAGCTTGTCCTTGTACATGGCCGAGTCGTCGCGCTTCTGCGTGTCGGAAAGCTCGCGGTCCTGAGCGCCGTCGAAGGAGGCCCCGCCCATGGCGAGGGAGACGGGCACCTCGACCGCCTTGCCGAAGGGCTCGAAGGCGGCCTTCACGCGGCGGGCGAGGTCGGCCGCGTCGGCGTCCCTCGAGACGAAAAGCACGACGCCGAGCAGGATCGAAACCTGCCGGTCGACTCACGAGAAAATGGGGCGGGACATGGAAGGAAGTGCGCGGTTTAATGTTT
>ERZ506905.613-NODE-613-length-11393-cov-63.4606_pt1 | contig 11393 bp, 9 predicted proteins | sample MGYA00513175_ERZ506905 | MGnify/ENA metagenome assembly ERZ506905
GTCTAAGCAAAAGATATGGCAAAACCTGCACTCAAATCCGCCTGATTCCTCTCTATCAGGAATATTATGGTACCTTGGCGAAAGAATGCATTACATCGGTGGAATATGTTGAACAATTCCCTGCCTGGGGTACAAACTCCCTCCTAACGAGAAAATAACTATAAGTTGACTGCTGGATGAGTTACTTCTCTTACAGAGCTTATCTGCAATTCCCCACCGGTCATTTCTACATTTACATCAGTTGAGTATGTCGGATAATCCCCTGCCAGGGGCACGGAATAATCTTTTGGCGTACTTTCCTCTTCCCGCTGTCTTGCATTTTCTTCAGAAATTTTGTGATCCTCCTGATCTTCCTTTATCTTCTCCATAGCTGCAGCAACCTTAGCCAGCCTATAAAGCTCCGGAAACATCTGAGCCAATTCCTTTTCATCATCCTGTGAAACCTTCCGCCCTTTCATCATGCGGGTTGCTGTATTCATTGCACGATTTTGAGATTGTGCCTGTTTTTTCCATGCATCAGACTGTTGTCGAGAAACGGCCAGATCATGTTCCAATGTCATTCTATTATGCACAGCTTCCCTATCCTTTTGCATAGCCAGCCCGACATTGCGAAGCTGCTTCAACTGTTTTTCATCCAAAGTAACCTGATGACCATCAATCATCATATATCCCTGCTGTAGCACTCTGGAAATTATGGCTGTACTATCAAAGCTGATTTTATACTTACCATTGCCCTGCTTGGTAACATCAAGCCATTGGGTTGTTTCTTTTGCCTCACTCTTCTTCAGAAAAGCTTTGGCAGTATCTGAAAGCTCTATGTTATCATCTTGATTAACTGCATTCTGAACTACCGTAGCATTTGCAACCCCTATCTTTTTCCCAGATTCTGTATATCCACTGGCATTGCATTGTTGGATTTTAGAATTATTTATTTTGTACGCCCCTAAAGGTATATTCTGCAAAATATTCATAGTCTCATCTCCTTGCAAAACCAAGTTATCACTATACACCATATATCGAAAAAACATTTCAGTACATTAATATTTATTTTGAAAAAGCTACTAGACTGGAAAAATTCCCTTTCTGCAGAACTTAATGCTGGCCAGCAATCAAAAAATTCTGCCTGAAAAGACATTGATAATTTTTGTTAAGATTTATCTAGTGGATGTTGGTTTGCTCCGGCGCTTGGCACAATTAGCACCTACTGCCTTTAGCGATGGCAATAGTCTATTTACTGAATTCAAATTAAGTATATACCTGTTAAAAAAAGCTGTACACAAGTCGCAAAACTTGCATACAGCTTTTTTATTACTTATCCCTATGGAATTATGTTAAGCAAAATTCTTTAGATATGCCATGAAAGTTATATTTTCATTACTTATTTTTAGGAAATAGCAGCTTTATGAATTCCCCATAATTATTCTCGATTTCCTTGACGGTTACGGCTACCAGACTATATAGAAGCTGGCTGGATATATTGTTATTTTCATAGGGAATACATACATCCAAAATCACTGACAAATCTGGCGTGAGATAGTATTTGAATAATTTGCTCTTATTATTCAATCTCATAATCAGATTAAAGATTTCATAATAATTATCATCCGTAATAGCATGCACGGCAATATTAACTCTTATCATGGCATAAATTGTGTCATCAATAATTACACCCAGAGGAATAGACTGGCCATACAAGATTACAGATGTACGAAAAATCACACTATCGTGTTCATCATGCAGTTCCTCGAATTTAAAGCTATCCACATTATTTTCTTTGAGATATGTTGCAAATTTACTTGCTTCGCTATTCATATACTCGATTCCTTTCAAAAAAAGAGTGCGGAGAAAATCAAATCCCCGCACCATATTCTCCTTAGTATTAGAACTTGAAGGCTATATTGGCCATAATATCATTACTATGCTGATTGCTATTAGCACTATAACGATAGCTCAAGCCCCATTCCCAAGAATCACTTTCCTGCTTTACACCCAGGCTGCCCACAAAGGCAGAACCATAGGAGGCATCATAAGCAAATACATCCTCTGCATCTATGCCGCATGCCTGTACTCTCATATCGGCAGAGCGCCCACCGAAAACAGGTACATAGGCAAGATCTGCATAGAAACTGGTTGTATGTTCAGGACTCTTGCTTTCATAAATATACCCTACACCAAATGGCAAGCTAAAGAGATCCTTGCCTTCTGGATGGTATCTGAAAGCCTCAGAACCCTTCCAATAACCTGAATATCTAGGCGTACCAACATGGCTATAACGCAGGCCAATATGAGGTACAATAGCACCATGCCCATCATCGCCCTGTGGCAGTCTAAATTCATTGGTAATACCCATAGTAAATACATCTGTCTTTGGTTTAGCATGGAAGATGCCATTAACATCATGCTCTGTGTGATAATAACCCACATCAAAAAGCATATTGTTATTGCCTGTATTCAGACTTCCATACCAGCTTACGCCCTTGGTATTGAAGTCATCATTTTCCCAGGCACCATCATTTGAGCCCTTACCATAACTAAAAGCAAAGCCATGATGGAAGGAATCAACAGCTGGCAGATCGTAGCCTACGGTAACACCATTGAAGCTGCTATCATAACCGGTAGACATACCGCCAATATCCAAGCTATCTACAGAACCATTTCTGTGACCGTATTTAATCCATGCCTGATCGGACTTGACATCAGCACCATTAAAGAAGGACAGATGCCCCTGTGCCTGCTGAGCAAAATCCAAGCTGTGCTCTACAGCAGCTGCTGTTGCACCAACTGTTTCTGCTGGCTGAGCAGCTACATTAATCAATGCTGTAGACATACTGTCAGAATACAGACCATTGGTTGCCTGAGCAATGAACTCAGAGGCAGGACTCTTGGCCTTTTCTGCTGCGCTAAAGGTCATCTTATCTACAATATTAGGTAGGACGGCTCCTGGCAGAGCTTCCTGCAATTTCTTGCGGGAGGCAGTTATGGTTCTATCAGTATTAAGGGTAGCACTAAACAATTTGCCTGTAATAATATTAGAATGATTCTCATACCAGCCCTTAGCATCTGCTACATTTGTGAAATCAGCTATCTTATAAGTACCACCAGTGGAAACATTATCCAGATACAGCTTGGCACTATCAGCAACCTTCAAGATATCTCCTTTCAAGGCTGGACTGCCAGCAAGGGTAGAAGCATCCACCATCAGCAGGGAATTATCTGCAAACTCTGCTTTATTAGCCTCAGCAGAATTTGCTGTTACATCCGTTGCTGTGCCATCCACCTTGATACCACCAGTAGCATCTACTGTTACCGGCTTAGCCAGATACAGGGCAGCTGAGATATCATTCTCGCCCCAGTTCAAGCCTGTAGCCCCAAAGGCGGCAATAGCCTTTGAACTGTCTGCCGTACCAAGGCTGGCCAAGGAATTGCGTCCTACGGTCAAAAGATAATTCACATTGCTAGAGGACTCTAAAGCAAACTGAGAGGCATCACTAATCGTAGCGCCATCCTTCCAAACAGGATCCAGGAAAACCTTGGTGCCTGTCAAGGTAGCTGTATTAGATCCGCCAATAAGCATCTTACCAGCTGAAGCATCATTACCAATCAGAATGGTTGAACCGGTATCACTAGTAATATCGGTATTGTGAACAGTACCGTTCACCTGCATGGTTGCCCCTGTCAGCTTAATACCACCTTCGGTAGTGAGAGCTGAACCACTGCCAACACTTATCTTAGTGTCAGCTTGAGCATCAATTTTTCCTACGGTTAGCTGACCAGCTTCAACAGATATTTCAGAATTTGCATCTGTCAGGGTTACATCACCTGTCAGACGGTTCTCTACATCAAATCTGCCCAAGGTCAGCTTACTGCCACCCTGTACCTTTACATCTACATTCTTGGTAGGCTTCTCATTATCTACCGTAATTAGTTCCCTGTTATTGGCATTACTGCCTAAGTACAGATTTCTACCATCCTGAACAGTAACGCTATTGGCACTGCCATCTGTAGTGCTAGCCATATTAAGATATGTAGCATTAAGCTTATTTACAGTAGAGTCGCCACCCACTCCCAAGGTAATTTTAGACTTATCAGTTGTAACACCAACAGCATAATTATCATCCTGCACAGCATCCAGCTTTATTACTGGTGCAGCCTTGGTAGCAGTATCCTTAACTACAACCTCAGTGGTGCCATTATCAGCTTCCTTAATCAGCTTGTTGGCCTGAGTCAGGTATGCATCATTGTAAGAATCATCATCAAGCAACAATTTACCAGCCTTGAAATTGATGGCATAATTGGCATCTTGGCGTACACCGTCAGGATTGGTATTAGTTCCATCCAATCCCATACCTTTTTGGAAAATCTGAGCGGAATTTGCTTCTAACGTACCCCATTGAGTCAAAACAATGTAATTGCCTCCAGATATCGTCTGTCCCGCATCATTCGTCCAATTACTGGTATTGAACTTAGTATTACCCTCTAGCTTCACTAATGCATTAACATTAGCTTCATCACTACCAATTTCTACTATGCCATCGCTAAAATAAGCATTACCACCACAGATATTCTCAGCTTTAACCTTAGTTGAACCATTGGTAAAAACAATATTGCCAGATTCCGCTCTAAACTTGACATTGGTCATGTCTGCAACCTGGTCAATATTACTCTTAATGGAATCTGGATTATTCCAATTTACATTGCCAACGGTTATATTTATCTGACCGCCTTCTTCATCACCATCAATATTATTGGCATTACCAACACTGACTTCCATAGGCTGGGCAGTCGTTCCATTCTGCATGGAAATTGTCATCCATCCATCGCCTTCAGCACGCAGAGCTTTATATTGCGTGCTGTTGTCCAAGGTTATGTGCTTGGCTCTATTCCGACCATCTTCATCAAAATCACCAGTCGAGGCTATAATTGTCTCACCCTGTGCCTTGCTTTCGATAGCTGCCGCTTCTCTATCCAATACAGCCTGATAGGCAGGATATCGTTGTGCTAAATCTGCTTTATACTCATTGAGCGTTTGAGCATGTGCCGCATTAGGCATAGGCAAAACCGACAGTCCAGCCGAAAGTCCTAGCAGTACCGAACTGACAAGAAATCTTTGTCTGTCGTTTTTCTTCACTCTCTTATCTTCCTTTCCATAAGTTATTCACAAAATAGCTTCGTGTACTACTATTATAGTACATCTGCCCCCCCTAGCAAGACAGTAGTGGAAAATATTTTATTCCCACTCATATTAATAAATATCCACCCGCCAGACTGTAGACAAAAATGCCGCCCTGGCAAGCCAGGACGGCAAAGAGATATTTTACATTATTTTGTTTATTTAACCGGAAGTAGTTTATCCCACCAATCTACAGTCCCATTTTAATCTAGGATTTACGGATAAATTCGCTGACTCTGGCTGCAACCTGCAAAGGGCTTAAACGGCCGGTATCCACATACAAATCGGCGTTTTTGTACATTTCCTGCCGCTCCTCCAAAAGAGAGACAATAGCCGCTCTCCGATTGCCACCTAGCTGAGCCGCTCTAGCATCCAGCACGGGACGTCTTCCCTGTCTAGAGGTTCTCTCCACTAGAGTGTCTATATCTGCCTGAAGACAGATAATTTTCCCATTTTTTCTCAGGCAGGCAGTGTTTTCAGGATTTTTCACAGTGCCGCCGCCAGTAGAAATTACTACATTCTTCTGGTGAGCCCAATAAGCTACCATTTCTTTTTCTTTCTGACGGAACCAATCCTCTCCATGTACCTTAAACATGGTAGGAATAGGCATTTTGTATTTTGTTTCAATTTCCTTGTCCAAGTCCACCAGACGATACCCCAAGTGTTGAGCAATAGCTCGACCACAACTGGATTTGCCTGTACCCATGAAACCAATCAAAACCACATTTTTCATGCTATTACCTCTGGACTCTGGATTTGTAGTTTTCCATATTGGTCAACAAATCACACATAGCATCGCCACCAAATTTGTCCAGCACAGCCTGAGCCATAACAATAGCCGTCATGGCTTCTCCCACCACAGAGGCAGCAGAAACAGCACAGACATCGCTGCGCTCCTTGCAGGCCAACACTTCCTTGTCCTGAGCAATATCTACAGAATGGAGAGGCTTCATCAAGGTTGGAATAGGCTTCATGCAGGCTCTTACCACAATTTCCTCTCCGTTGGTCATGCCGCCCTCCAAACCGCCTGCGCGATTGGTTTTGCGATAAACATGTCCTTCCTGAGACAGGAACATTTCGTCATGAATCTCACTGCCTGGCAGCTCTCCACATTGAAAGCCAGCACCAATTTCTACGCCCTTGATAGCCTGAATTGCCATCATGGCAGCAGCCAGCTTGCCATCCAAACGCTGATCCCACTGAATATGACTGCCTAACCCCAAAGGTGCACCACGGACAATAACCTCAAAAACACCTCCAATGGTATCTCCCTGAGCCATAGCCTCCTGAATCCTCTGCTTCATAGCTTCCTCAGCTACAGCATCATAGCAATTCAGTTCGGAACTGCCACTGCCGATTTCTTCTCTATTAATGCGAGCTTCATCTACAGCTACACCGCCGATTTTTACCACATGGCTGACTACCTGAATACCACAGGCCGCCAGAAATTCCTTACACAAACCGCCTACTGCTACTCTGGCAGCAGTTTCTCTGGCGCTGGCCCGCTCCAGAATATCTCTGGCATCGTCCCGATTGTATTTCAAAACACCAGTAAGATCTGCATGACCTGGACGGACAGCCGTTACCTTGTCTCCATATTCAGAGCCAAAAACACTCATCCGATCTGTCCAGTTCTGCCAGTCCTTGTTGACAATCCGCAAAGTGATGGGATCTCCCATAGTTTCGCCAAAACGAATTCCACTGGTAACCTCAGCCTTGTCAGTTTCAATTTTCATGCGGCCACCTCGGCCATAGCCCTGCTGCCGCCGAGCCAAATCACCATTAATAGCCTCAATATCTACAGACAAACCTGCAGGAATCCCCTCTACAATGGCAGTAAGACACTGCCCGTGAGACTCACCTGCTGTCAAAAAACGCAAACCAGACATACACACACCTCTTACTCAGATTTTATTTTTTCTCCAATTCACCCTGCTCCGGCAATCTGAGAAAATACCTTGCTAGCAAATTTCCTTGCCCAGATCCAGCAAGGTTACATGCTTGTTCAGCAACTCAATAATAGTACCACGATTGGCTGCTAGATAGTCCAACCGCTTCATTTCCTTCTGAGCTGCCAAATATTTAGACAAATATCGTACTGACTGATGAATCAACGCCATGCCTATAATATCTCCAGGAAATCTATCAGGCTCAGTAACCTGCTTCAATCTGAGGCGCTGGTCATCTGACCGCATGGTGTTAAACATCTCATCCAAATATTTCAGGAATCTTTCTGTAAGGGCAGTGCGGAAATCGCCTTTTTCCCCAGCTGGTACATCCTGCACAGCCAATTCCTCTACAGCACGATTGAAAAAAATCAGGCTTTTATTCAGCGGAAAGGTAGTAAATGGATAGTCATGCTCCTGACTATAGCGCTTGCAACGACTAACAGTCTGCTGAATTGCCACCTCCAGCATATCATCCAGCTCTTTTTCCATTTCGGTGAGTAGCAAATCTGCCTTGCGAACTTCACTAGGCCAGCCTGCAACAATAAAATCCCATTCCTGGCGTTTGTCTAACACACTCTCCTCTTCAGACATAGCAACTCTCCTTCTCATACATTATTTTTCTACCTGTCCCCTGGCGGACTCCAACCGCCTATTAACACCCATGCCTAGGCACAGGTGTAAACAGGTAATTATTAGCAAACTTTTTACGTAACCTCTAGTTTACTATATTAATTGTGGATTGTAAATACTATATACTTAATCCAGTTTCTGAGCCAAAAGCTGGTTAACCATCTGAGGGTTAGCCTTACCCTTGGACTGCTTCATAACCTGACCAACCAGGGAGCCAATAGCCTTCTTCTTACCGCCCTTGTACTCCTCAACAGCCTTTGGATTATCGGCAATAACCTTGTCCACAATAGCCTCAATAGCCTTTGTATCAGTAATCTGTACCAAGCCCTTATCCTTAACGATCTTTCCAGGACTGTCAGGGCACTTCCACATTTCCTCAAATACTTTCTTAGCAATCTTGGAGGAAATAGTCCCCTTGGAAATCAGACCTATCATTTCGCCTAAACGCTGAGCCTCTACAGGAGATTCCTCAATACCAATACCCTCAGCATTGAGATTCTTGGACAGATCACCCATAATCCAGTTAGCAGCCAGCTTGGCATCAGCCCCAGCAGCTACCACAGCATCAAAATACTCTGCCATCTGACGAGAGCTGGTAATAATACCAGCGTCATAGCTGGAAAGACCATATTCAGATTCCAAGCGGGCCTGACGAGCATCAGGCAGCTCTGGCAGACTCTCACGGAACTTCTCAATTTCCTCATCAGAGGTAATAATAGGCACCAAGTCAGGTTCCGGCATATAGCGATAGTCATGGGCATTTTCCTTACTGCGCATGGAAAGAGTTACACCACGATCAGGATCCCAGGTGCGGGTTTCCTGAATAATATGGCCCCCATCCTCCAGAACTTCTTCCTGACGCTCAATCTCATACTCCAAAGCTTCCTCAACAGCCTTAAAGGAGTTAATATTCTTCATCTCTGTACGGGTGCCCAATACATCAGAGCCTTTTGGACGAAGAGAAACATTCAAATCCGCACGGAGATTGCCTTCCTCCATTTTGCAATTGGAAACATCAATATACTGGAGAATAGACTTTACCTTCTCCATATAAAGACGAGCTTCCTCTGGAGTGGACATATCAGGCTCAGAAACAATCTCAATCAAAGGTACACCGGTACGATTGTAATCCACATTAGAGGTTTCAGAATCCTTAATGGTGTTGCCGGAGTGAACCAGCTTGCCTGCATCCTCCTCCATATGAATGCGGGTAATGCGAATCCGCTTCTTGCCCTTGGAAGTTTCAATATCTACATAACCATGCTCGCAGATTGGCAAATCATACTGGGAAGTCTGCCAATTCTTTGGCAAATCTGGATAATAGTAGTTTTTACGGTCAAATTTGGAAAAATTATTGATTTTGCAATTCAGAGCCAAACCAGCCTTGATAGCAAATTCCAATACTCTTTTATTCAAAACTGGCAATACACCAGGCAGGCCCAGACATACAGGACATACATGGGTATTGTGTTCTGCACCAAAGGAGGTGGCGCAACCACAGAATATCTTAGTTTTTGTTTTTAGCTCACTATGTATTTCAAGTCCAATGACTGCTTCGTAGCTCATACTTATTTACCTCCCAACTGAGCTCTGTCCTCATTGTAGGACTGGCTCTGCTCATATGTATAGGCAACTCTCAGGATAGTTTCCTCATCCAATGCCTTGCCGATAATCTGCATACCAATAGGCATCTTATCCTTGTTGTAACCACAAGGAACGCTGATACCAGGCAAGCCGGCCAGGTTAAGAGGTACAGTGCAGGCATCCTGCAAATACATTTCCAATGGGTTAGAAATCTTTTCCCCAATCTTATAAGCAACAGAAGGAGCAGCAGGACAGATAATAACATCCACATCCTTGAAAGCCTTGTCATAATCTTCCTTCACCAGACGGCGTACCTTCAGTGCCTTCAGATAATAAGCATCATAATAACCAGCACTAAGGGCATAGTTACCAATCATAATGCGGCGCTTTACCTCCTCGCCCAGATACTGGGTACGAGTTTTGGTCATCATCTCCACCAAGTCAGCCGCATCCTCAGCCCGCTCACCATAGCTTACGCCATCATAACGAGCCAGATTAGTAGCAGCCTCAGCTGGTGCAATCAAATAATAGGTAGAAATAGCATAATCGGTATTTGGCAGGGAAATCTCCACTACCTCTGCCCCTAGCTTTTCTAGTTCCTTAACACCATTCTTTACCGCTGCTTCTACCTCTGGATCCATGCCTTTGACAAAGTATTCCTTTGGCAAACCGATTTTCAGGCCCTTAACATTCTGAACCAAAGCCTTGGTAAAATCAGGCACCTGAACATCCAAGCTGGTGGAATCCATTTCATCACGGCCAGCAATAATATTAAGAATATGAGCGCAGTCAGTTACGTCCTTGGTAATAGGCCCAATCTGATCCAAGGAGGAAGCATAGGCCACCAGACCATAGCGGGAAACACGGCCATAGGTTGGCTTCATGCCTACCACACCGCAGAAAGAAGCTGGCTGACGAATAGATCCGCCAGTATCAGAGCCCAAAGCCCATACAGCAGTACCGGCTGCTACAGCTGCTGCGCTGCCGCCAGAGGAACCACCAGGCACGCAATCAGTATTCCAAGGATTGCAGGTTGGATGGTAAGCAGAGTTCTCAGTGGAACCACCCATAGCAAATTCATCCAAATTGGTCTTACCCAAAACTACAGGATTCTGAGCCTCCAGCTTCTGCATAACAGTAGCATCATATGGTGGCACAAATTTCTGGAGAATCTTAGATGCACAGGTAGTCTTAATACCCTTGGTGCAGATATTATCCTTGATAGCGCCTGGAATACCCTCCAAGAAAGCAATCTCCTCACCCTTGGCAATTTTTTCATCTACAGCCTTGGCCTGAGCCAAAGCCTCCTCACGGGTAATAGTCAGATATGCCTGCACATCACCCTCTACCTCGTCAATTCTAGCCAATACAGCCTGAGTCAGTTCCAGAGAGGTAATTTCTTTATTTACCAGCATGTCATGGAGGACATGGGCAGGTTGTTCAAACAATTTCACAGTTGTCCCTCCTAATTAATCTTCCAAAACCTTTGGCACACGGAAATAGCCATCGTCCTTCAAAGGAGCATTGGACAAAGCCAGCTCCCGGCTAAGGGATTCCTTGACTACATCCTCACGGAATACATTGCTTACAGGCAATACATGAGCCATTGGCTGAATATCATCAGTAGGAACAGCGCTGAGATTATCTACATACTCCAGCACATCGCTAAGCTGTTGGGTATAAAGCTCTTCCTTGTCAGCAGGTATTGACAAACGAGACAATACTGCTACATTTTCCATATCTTTTTTGGTAACTTTCACTTTTCTCACCATCCAAATCACGAATCTTGTTAATATCAAAGGGCATAATACACCATCTTTAATAAAACACCTTAATATTATACACTATCTTAACCAATCACGCTAGCCATAGAACTTTGTTTAATCAAAATATTCTTGTAGTACAAATCTGAAATTACCAATTCTTCTAAAGGTAATTATCCCTACTTTTTTGCAAAAAATTGGGATAGAAAAGATTGAAATGCCTTTTCTACCCCAAAACATTTATTATAGAACTTGTTTTCTTACATAATAACAAAAATTATTTTTTTATCATCATGC
>ERZ506905.615-NODE-615-length-11376-cov-5.25925_pt1 | contig 11376 bp, 8 predicted proteins | sample MGYA00513175_ERZ506905 | MGnify/ENA metagenome assembly ERZ506905
GACCGCTACTCACCGGGGATATTTAGGTTAACTGCCGTGTAGGCAGCTTAGAAAATTTTCCGCGCTTGAAAAGCAATACGAATGTCGTTAACTGCCGTGTAGGCAGCTTAGAAATTGCGGATGGCAAGCGGACGGACAAAGAAGTTGTTAACTGCCGTGTAGGCAGCTTAGAAAATTAGATGGCTGTACTCGTTCTTTTCCGGCTCGTTAACTGCCGTGTAGGCAGCTTAGAAAGTCATTCGGCCGCATGTGGTCGTCTGACAGCTGTTAACTGCCGTGTAGGCAGCTTAGAAATTATGAGTATCTAGGTCGCATCCTGGGCAATGGTTAACTGCCGTGTAGGCAGCTTAGAAATGGAGAACCTGGAAGTTGACGACGTCGTGAAGGTTAACTGCCGTGTAGGCAGCTTAGAAATCAATCATGCGATTGTACATCTCCTGGGCATTGTTAACTGCCGTGTAGGCAGCTTAGAAAACATAGGAATGGGATGATAGCATGGCAAACAAGTTAACTGCCGTGTAGGCAGCTTAGAAAGGAAACAATTTACGTTCCTTGCGGTCAGTGTGGTTAACTGCCGTGTAGGCAGCTTAGAAAGTCGCCTGGACCAGCCCAAACAGGTCTGGCCAGTTAACTGCCGTGTAGGCAGCTTAGAAAACAAACGGATGTCGCAAACGCGACAACTGCGAGTTAACTGCCGTGTAGGCAGCTTAGAAACATGCCGGACGACAAACTCAACGAGCTACATCGTTAACTGCCGTGTAGGCAGCTTAGAAAGTAAGGTCTTTACCGACCGTGACGTTCGCACCGTTAACTGCCGTGTAGGCAGCTTAGAAATTGGAGTTAGTCAGACAAATCATAATTTCATTCGGTGGTTTACGCTCCGCGTATCGGCTCAGGCCTTTCGTGAGAACGGGAAGCACGACTGAAGTGAGTGGCTTCTGTGATATGGATAGTGTACAATGAGGAAAAACTATTATAAGATATAAGAAGAATTTTTTCATGAGTGCAGACTTTGAAAGGAAAAAGCATATACTACGCTGAAAGGAGCATGTATCGTTGTTTTTGAAAACGACGGATTTACGCTAATGATAGAGGTGATGGCATGACAAAATCAGAAATTGAAGCATCAAATTTAAAAGTCATTCTACATTCTAAGAGGGCGAATATCTATTATCTGGAAAAGTGCCGAGTTATGCAGAAAGATGGGCGCGTACTTTATCTGACAGAGGGGAAGCGGGAAAATCAGTATTGGAATATACCGATTGCCAATACGACGGTGTTGCTGTTGGGGACTGGTACATCTATTACGCAAGCTGCGATACGGATGTTAGCTATGGCTGGCGTCATGGTCGGGTTTTGTGGTAATGGTGGGACCCCATTGCTTTCGGGTGTAGAAATTGAATGGCTCAGTCCTCAGAGCGAATACCGGCCAACGGAATATGTACAGGGATGGCTTTCCTTTTGGTTTCAGGCAGATAAGCGGTTAACAGCGGCGAAGGAGTTCCAGCTGAAGCGATGCAAGTTCATCGAGCAGGTCTGGCAGAAAGATCGCGACTTGCAGAGCTGGGGCTTTTATGCAGATGATGATGAAATCCAGTCGGCTATGCATCGTTTCCAGAGGGTCATCCGGCAAGCCGTGGATATCAAGCAATTGCTGGCAGGTGAGGCAATCTTTACGAAAGCACTTTATAAATATGCTAGCGAACACGTCAATATACCAGATTTTGTCCGCCTTCATGATGCTCCTGCGGGAGATAAAGCTAACATCTTCTTGAATCACGGCAATTATCTGGCCTATGGCCTGGCTGCGGTCACTCTCTGGGTATTGGGGATACCGCATGGCTTTGCTGTCATGCACGGGAAGACGCGGCGCGGTGCCTTGGTATTCGATGTTGCCGATCTCGTGAAAGATGCCATTGTCCTGCCGAGCGCATTTATCTGTGCAGAAGATGATCTCCGAGATCAGGAATTTCGTTCGTATTGCCTTCAGAAATTTACAGAACACAAGGTACTGGACTTTTTGTTCGAAGAAGTAAAGCACGTGAGCCAATTGTGGGGGAAGGAGGGATCCGTATCATGATGGTACTGTTTACCAGCCGCAGTGAGAAGAAAGCCTTGTTGACGGTTCGCCGCATCTTGGATCAATTTGCAGACCGCATCGGAAATGATACATGGCAGACCATCATGACACAGGAAGGCGTACAGGAGGTCAGGACGCTCCTGCGCCGGAGTGCGACAAAAAGCACGGCGGTGTCCTGCCGTTGGATTCGCTCGCGCAATCGCAGCCAGCTTCTCTGGGTGGTGGGAAACCGTGATAAATTCAATGAAGAAGGCCTGGTACCTGTCAATACAACGCGTAAGAATATCCTACATAAAGAGTGGGAGGGCGGTTGGCCATATCTTGCTTTGCTCAAGGCATTGACAGCTGTCGCAGCGCTTTTTCATGACTGGGGCAAATCATCTGACCACTTCCAGAAAAAGCTGCGGTCGTCGTCGATGGAAAAAGACCCGTATCGCCATGAGTGGGTCTCTTGCCAGTTGTTGGCAGCCATGGCGAAAATCAGTGGTGACACACAGGATGATGATGCCTGGATACATCTTTTCTTGGAGGGCAAACTGAAAAAGACAACCTTAAAGGCTGAGATGAAGAACTGGAACAATCAGGCAGATACATTGCCGGCGATGCCGCCAATTATGCGCATCCTGGTTTGGCTGATTCTGTCGCATCATCATTTGCCCGTAACGCGGAATGAAATGGAGTGCAAGATTTGTGCAGAAAATCCGCCCATGTTGTTGGAGAGACTTTTTTCGACAGTCAAATCGAAATGGGGGTATGAAGGCGTTGTCCCAGCAGGGAAGAATCCCTGTTTTTCTTTTTCAAAAGGCTTCTTGCTGGATGATGATGACTGGAATAAGGCGGCCAAAAAATGGCTGACCCGTCTGCTTCGGGAAAAAGTACAGCTGCAACAACTCTGTACTGGTTCACGCTTGGCCTTGCGCCCGCTCCTTCTATATGCGCGGGAAGCACTGATGCTGGCAGACCACTTTGTCTCTTCCCAGAAGCATCAGACAGATGTGCCGATAGAAGAACAGAAGAAGGTTTTATATGCCAATACAAATGGGGATAAGCTTTGTGATAAATTGTCTTCTCATTTAACACGTGTGGCTGCTCAAGCTGTCAATATTGCGCATCAGCTGCCCCTCTTTGCAAGCGAGATGGATGTGGCCGATACCGTGCGGTTTACGCCGGCGAAGGCGCCCTATCAGTGGCAGGACAAGGCTATCCGCGAAATCCAATCGGCCAAACAGGATGGAATGGCTCAGGCCTGGTTCATTCTGAATATGGCAAGTACGGGCTGTGGTAAGACCACAGCCAATGCCAAACTGATGCAGGCTTTGTCACCAGATGGCAAGGTCATGCGATATACGTTGGCACTAGGCTTGCGCTCGTTGACGCTCCAGACAGGCAGTGAATATCGGGAACGCATGCATCTGATGAAAGATGAACTAGCCGTTATCATTGGTTCCCAAGCTATCGAAGCGTTATATCAGCAGGAGAAAGAGAATGACTCTGCAGAGTCGGAGCAAAAGAGTTCTCTTTACGAAATTGGTGGCTCAGGAGAAGAAGAGCTCCTGGAAGATATGCTTTCTTTTGAAGATAACTTTACGCACGATCAGCTGAAGTATCTGGACATTTACCTCGATGGACGCAAAAATCCACAAGCGAGGAAAAATGGTGCCTTTCTGTTCAAGCCGGTGTTGGTGACGACCATCGACCAAATTATCCGTGCGACAGAGGTGACGCGCGGAGGGAAGGGCCTATTGCCTTTCCTTCGGATGATGTCAGCCGACCTCGTCATTGATGAAGTGGACGATTTCTCACCGGATGATTTGACAGCCGTCGCCCGTCTCGTCCATTTGGCGGGTGTGCTCGGACGCAATGTGATTTTGTCTTCTGCGACGATTCCGCCGGACTTGGCACAGGGAATGTATCAGGCTTATCAGGATGGCCTGTGCTGCTATAATGCATTTTCAGACCAGGCGAAATCGATGACTGCTGTCTGGGTGGATGAGTTCCGTTCTGCATCCTTCGCCATACCGCTGCAGCAGCCGAACCAGTATGGGTTGGCCCATAAGAACTTTATTGAGAAGCGCGTCAAGAAGTTGCGGACACAGGTCGTGAAGCGGAAAGCTGTCGTAATTCCTTGCCAGCCGCAGGCAACGAAAGAACTGTCCTGGCAGTCGTATGTTGAGGCTATGAAACAGGCTGTTCAGCAGCTTCATAGTAATCACCATGTCATTGATGAGAAAACGGGCAAGGAAGTGTCCTTTGGCCTCGTGAGACTTGCCAATATCAATCCCTGTGTCAATATGACACTTTCCCTGTTGTCGGCTGACTGGCCGGATGATACAGCGGTGTTCCTCATGTGTTATCACAGCCGTCAGGTTTTGCTGCTTCGCCATGAACAGGAAACGTACCTCGATTATGTTTTGCGCCGTAAGCATGAGAAGGAAAAACGGGTCTCATTCCAAGATACAGTTCTTCGTGCCCATTTGGATAGGAACCAAAAGCAACGGTGTATTTTCTTGGTAATTGCCACTCCGGTAGAAGAAATTGGGCGTGACCATGATTTTGATTGGGCTATCGTAGAACCCTCTTCCTATCGCTCGATTATCCAGCTAGCAGGACGTGTACATCGTCATCGTCCGTGTCTGCAGGATATATCTGCTCCCAATATTGGTGTCATGCAGTTTAATTGGAAGGGGATGGCCAATCCCGGACAGAGAGTCGTCTTCTGTAGACCCGGTTTCGAAAAAACTCCGCATTATCTGTTGCAGAGCCATGACATGAAGGAGTTAGTTCCTACCGATAATTGGGCGCATATCGATGCTATCCCTCGCGTGCAAATTCCAAGGCCGCTGCGTCCTCAGTCGCAATTGATTGACTTAGAACACCAGAGATTGGCAGATTGGCGTAGTCTCGACGATAAATCACCGGACAAAGTGGGTGGCTGGCAGCAGACTTGCTGGTGGATGACAGGCTTACCACAGTATCTGTGTCCGTTCCGTGCAGGGGTTCCTGATAAAGACCTGTGCTATCGATACGATGCAGAGAAGGGGATGTTGGGCTTCTATAAAATAGATAAGGGTGAATATATACCATACGGGGATATGTGCAATCTGAAATCATACCCTGAGGAGAAGCTGAATCCTTACAGAGAGCGGTTCTGGTTGCCACGCTCTTATATGGTGTCTCTTCAGGCGCAAGCTGCTAGAAAAATGCATTCCGATGAAGATGAAGGAAATGTTCTGCAGCGCATATCCGAGCGGTATGGGCAGCTGACTCTCCCAGGCTATGCAGATGAATCTGCCAGGACATATTGGTATGATGACCAGCTGGGAGCATTTCACATCTTGGTGAAGGAAAGAAAGGGATAGTCAGTTTAGCTCGTTTCTGTTATAATAAATCAGTAGTATCTGCCGTGCAGGCAGCTTAGAAAGTAGTTATGTTTTGAAGTTATTTATCTGCCGCGTAGACAGCTTCTTGAATAAATTTCTTTGGAATATATTTACTATTGACCGTAGTAATGTTATGAATTATAATAAAGGCATAAGGAGGGATGCATATGGGATCGATAGCAACTTATATTGCCGATAAAGCGGCAAAAAAAGAACAGACCCCGGCAGAATGGATACAAAGCAATCTACAGAACCTGGAACGCTGTAGGGCTGTATCACATATTGCTCGCTATACCAATCCGGATGTTGCAATCAGCATACACGATAACAGTCAGCCTGTTGGGCAAGGATATTTGACAACAGCTGACATAACAGCCGAAGATGATTTGGTTGTACAAGGCGGAGCTGCTTATATGGCCATTGCTTCATTCCTGGTAGGAAAATTTTCTCAAAAAGAAACGGCAGAAGAGCAAAAGAAAGACCTTGCTGCAAAGACAGCATGGCAATACTTTCGCGAAGATGCACCATTCATCCGCAAAGAGATTGAGTCTCTGGGAATTGCGTATGAACCGCTGAGAGAGAAGATTCTTGAGATTCAGCCGCAGGAAGTGCCACGACAGACAGACACTCGTTTGCGGCAGGTGTATTTCCCGATGGGTGAAGAGGACTATCATCTGTTGACAGTCATTCCACCCGTGTCGATGATGTTCTCTTTAACGGAGAAAATTGAAACTGCATCTCGCTTACAGAGAAGATGTCGTGATAAAAAGTCGGAACATTACGGAGAATCACATTGCATATTCCCTAATATTACACGTGCTGCATTCGGAGGATCACAGCCGCAGAACATGAGCTGTCGGAATACATCCCTTGGGATAGATATTTTACCTTCCCAACCACCTATACTCAGTGGACGCAAGATACGCTTACCTAAAAGGAGTTTCTTTTCCGATTCGCTTTACTGGCGCAGGTTTAGTGACATGCTGTCTAATCTCGATACACTGTTCCGAGACCAGCGCCATAATCTTGAGATGCGGGAGCGTCGTGAAGATATTATCCTGGATTTTGTCGAGGCTGTCTTGTACGAAGCGAATCGCCTGCAGAATCTTCCTGCTGGTTGGAGCAAGGATACAGGGCTGTCCGATGAGCAGGCGGTTTGGCTGGATGCAGCCTACGGGAGTCAGCGTCAGATCGATACGGATTGGATTTGGCCGGTCTGCTTGGACTTTGCCCGTTGGCTCGTAAATGCTTACAAAAAATTCTGTCGTTATGAGAAGCTGCAAGAGATTTCGCTTTCTGACGCGGAGATGCATGCCTTTGCATCGACGATGGAGGATGTCCTGAAGCAGGAGGTGAGAGAAGGATGAATAGAACGAAAAAGTATTTGTCGTTGCGGCATGTCAAAATCCACAATGCAAATGCATTCAGCAGTCCTCTCACGATTGGTTTTCCCGCCATGACGGCGTGGTTGGGTGCCATGCATGCGCTTGAAAGAAAGCTTCGGCAGCATGAAGCACTGTCTGATATCCGTTTGACAAAATTGGCTGTATCCTGTCATGATTTTAATCTGCAGACCTATAAGGGGCCAGGCGACTATGTGAACTCGGTGATCATCACCTCGAATCCCTTGCGAAAAAAGGGGGCTTCTTTTGAGCGGCCTCCGTTTATTGAGGAAGCGAGAGTCCACTTGACGATATCGCTTCTTATTGAAATAGATGGACTATTGCCAGACCGTTTCTCGATTTTTATTGAGAAGACGACAGAGACTTTGATGGGAATGAAGATTGCAGGTGGAGATATCCTTGATTTTTTGCCAATACAGGACCCTATGGAATCAACTTCGACACGAAATTCCAGGCTCCTCCTGGTGGATGGAGAAAATGAGAGAGAGGTGCGTCGGGCGATTCGCAGCCTCATGCCAGGATATGTCTTGGTAGAGCGTCGTCAGTTACTGAAACGGAAGCAGGAAGAACTCAATCAACAGGATATCCTGCAGGTGATGCTGGACTTGCTGGCTTTGCACTATGAATACGATGATGAACAGGATTCATGGCATTTACAACCACGCAAGGAAAAAGGCTGGTTGGTACCCATCGTCACGGGATTCAAAGGGCTGACACCACTCGGACATGTTGCGAATCAGCGTGATGCGAGCACATTACATCGCTTTGCAGAACCCGTGCTGACACTCGGCGAGTTCAAGATGGCCCATCGGTTTGATTGTATTGATGACATAATGTGGCATTATCATTATGATAAGAATAAAGATTTATATGTCTGTGTGAATGAATCAAATGAAGGAGAGGATTAATTATGGCAAAGTCAAGTGCGAAAGGCTTAGCAACGGTATTATCTTTTGAGAAAAAAATCGTTCTCTCAGATGGTTTGATGTATGGGACGACCTGGGATGATCGTCAGGGTAAAGCGACCGCCCTTCCTCTGCGCGAGAAATCCGTCCGGGGTACGATTTCCAATCGTTTGAAAGCAACCGTGGCCAATGATCCTGCAAAACTCAATGCAGAAGTAGAGAAACCTAATCTGCAGACTGTTGATGCGGCCTCGTTGTCGATGGATCAGGATACTTTAAAGGTCACGTTTACGATGAAAATCCTGCCAGGTGCGGCTGTGCCGGCAGCTTGTAATGTTTCGGACCATAAAGCAAAAATTATGGAGATGGGGTATCGTTATGCGGAGCAGTATGGTTTTGGTGAACTGGCTAAACGGTATGCGCTGAATCTTGCCAATGCGCGCTTCCTCTGGCGGAATCGCGTCGGTGCAGAAGACCTGGAAGTACAGGTAAAAGCTGCCGATAAGCAGTGGCTGTTCCATTCGTACGATTATTCTCTGCAGAATTTTGACAACAGTGATGCAACAGTTGAAACATTAGCAGAACAGATTGAATCGGCATTGTCTGGCAAAATCCCGTATCTGCTGTTGGAAATTACAGCTTTTGCCAAGGTTGGCAAGGGACAGGAAGTTTATCCCAGCGAAGAACTCATTCTTGACAAAGGGAAAGGTAAGAAGAGTAAAGTTTTGTATGAAGTGAACGGCACGGCGGCAATGCATTCTCAGAAACTCGGCAATGCGATTCGCACGATTGATACCTGGTATAATGCATATGAAACGAAGGATGGTGTAGGACCAATTTCTGTCGAACCGTATGGCACTGTGACGAATCTGGGTAAGGCGTTCCGCAATCCAAAAGAAAAATGCGATTTTTATACGCTGTTTGATAAATATTCACTGGGTGCTGATTTTGACAGCCCGGAAGTTGCACATTACGTAATGGCTATGCTGATTCGTGGCGGAGTATTTGGTGCAAGTGGAAAGGAATGATTGACATGTGGTTCTTCCAAGATGTTATCTTGCAGCCGACAGAAGATATATCCGCTTCCTTCCTTTGGTCTAAAGTATACCGTCAGGTTCATTTGGCATTAGTCAACAGCAAGGATGAACAGGGGATTATCCGATGTGGCGTAGCTTTTCCTGAGTATTCCGATGAAACGCCGACACTCGGCCATCAACTTCGTTTACTTGCTCCAGAAGAATCAGAACTCCAGCATTTGAATCTGACTGGAGCTTTGAAACGATTTATACCAGATTATGTGAGAATCAAAGCCATTCGTCCAGTCCCCGTCAGAGCATGCAAAGGCTTCGTGACGTACAGCCGCTATCAGCCAGAGGCCACAGCGATGCGAAAAGCTAGACGCTATGCAAAACGGCACGATATGTCGATAGAAGAAGCCCAAAAGCTTTTCCCGGCACTTACTCATAAGGTTCAATATCCGTATATCCAATTGGAGAGTATGACCAACCATCATCGTTTTAGCCTGTTCATCCAAAAAAAAGAAGCGGTTGAGCAGCCCTGCGAAGGATTCTCTGCATATGGGTTCAGTACTGAAACATCGGTCCCTGACTTTTGACCCAAAAATTTCCCGTTGCTCGCAGGCCTTGTAAATCAAGGGCTTTGACAAGTGTCTAAAATTTTGGTTAAATAAGGGTAACCCGCTGCGAGCTTAAGCAACATAAGGATATTTGCGCAAAAGACTACTGTTAACTGCCGCATAGGCAGCTTAGAAAGTGTTTATGATAATCTCGGCCCCCTTGCATTTTGTTAACTGCCGCATAGGCAGCTTAGAAAATGCGTCCGAAAAGCGTCGCTTTGCAATTAAAGTTAACTGCCGCATAGGCAGCTTAGAAACAATTTAACATTGGTGTCAGTCGTACCAGTTACAGTTAACTGCCGCATAGGCAGCTTAGAAAGCAGCCAAGTCTTATTAATACCCTGCTGATAAGTTAACTGCCGCATAGGCAGCTTAGAAAGTTCAGGGCTTATTGGAAGATCTACAACGATTGTTAACTGCCGCATAGGCAGCTTAGAAAATATAAGCATTATCCATAGCGGGGACGATGGGGTTAACTGCCGCATAGGCAGCTTAGAAAACATGGGACATAAATTGTCTCAGGAAGCTTGCCGTTAACTGCCGCATAGGCAGCTTAGAAAATTATTACCTAACGAAACTAAAGTGCCATCTAGTTAACTGCCGCATAGGCAGCTTAGAAAGATGCCCGGCTTCAGCGTAGTGAGTATCTCGGGTTAACTGCCGCATAGGCAGCTTAGAAACGTAGATGCAGCACGACCTTCCTGCGTCTTTTTGTTAACTGCCGCATAGGCAGCTTAGAAATTTGTGGGCGTCATGCTTGCAAGTTATGTATTGTTAACTGCCGCATAGGCAGCTTAGAAATCACGTAATTCCCCATGATGCGCTCTGCTTTCGTTAACTGCCGCATAGGCAGCTTAGAAAAGGTGATATTGGATACTGCCAAAGCATCTGAAGTTAACTGCCGCATAGGCAGCTTAGAAAGTAATGCTCTCGCCTTTTTCACCTTGATCTCCTGTTAACTGCCGCATAGGCAGCTTAGAAACATTGGCTTTCCGCGGCGGAAGAACGGTAAGAAGTTAACTGCCGCATAGGCAGCTTAGAAAAGGAGCGGTTTCTTCGATTTCCTTGATAAAATGTTAACTGCCGCATAGGCAGCTTAGAAATTTACGATTCTCATATATGATTACATGCAATAGTTAACTGCCGCATAGGCAGCTTAGAAAAATAGCTGCTGCAGTTGATACGATAAGATTTTTGTTAACTGCCGCATAGGCAGCTTAGAAATCGCGAGTTTGACGAAGCCATGTTTTGTTGATGTTAACTGCCGCATAGGCAGCTTAGAAATTGTGGCTATACCATAAAGTCGTAACGTGTTTGTTAACTGCCGCATAGGCAGCTTAGAAATCTTTCAAGCCCCAGCGATGGGGCTTTTCTTTGTTAACTGCCGCATAGGCAGCTTAGAAATTAAAATTTTTCAAATGTTTTTAAGATAGACGGTTAACTGTCGCATAGGCAGCTTAGAAATTAAAGGTAATATCATTAAATACCGACTCCGTGTTAACTGCCGCATAGGCAGCTTAGAAAGCTTACGTCAAATATGAGACGGGCGAAAGCCGTGTTAACTGCCGCATAGGCAGCTTAGAAAAAATGGATAGCGCTGCTGCCGTTTCCAATTTTCAAATCCGATTCTGCATAGAGTGCCGCATAGCCAGCCAGGGCGATGCGGCCTTTTTCTATGTGGACATAGAGTTCGCCGCCCCGTTTCGAGGCATGGACTGGCAACAAAGGACATGGTATCATTTTACTCAGAAGAATTTCACTCAGAAACTTTTTAGTCAAAATGTTCTGTGTAAAAATGTTTTTAGTTTGTAGTTTGCAGAAAAAGGGCTTATCGCACATGCGATAAGCCCTTTTATTATTTATACTTTCTTGACCTTGCAGGCTACGGTGTAGATGACGGCACACATGACTAAGTAGGCGACGATGCCGAGGTAGGTGGCTCCCGGCGTGACGACCCAGTCTTTGAGGAACC
>ERZ506905.617-NODE-617-length-11364-cov-15.3532_pt1 | contig 11364 bp, 10 predicted proteins | sample MGYA00513175_ERZ506905 | MGnify/ENA metagenome assembly ERZ506905
AAGTTGGTGTGCGATACACCCAGCATAGCATCTACCCACGGAAGCGGATTCTTTTTGATACCGAAGATACCCTTCATGCCGAGACCGATGAGGCGGCGGTCGGCGATGTAGCGGATGTAGCTGCGGACCTCCTCGCGGGTGAGGCGGCGCATTTCGGAGACGCCGAAGGCGAGGTCGATGAAGCGGTCCTCGAGTTCGACCATGGTTTCGGCGATGCCGTAGATCTTGGCCTTGAGAGAGTCGTTCCAGAGTTCGGGGTTCTCGACGATGTACTCGCGGAAGAGCTTCGTCATGGACTCGGTGTGGAGCGTCTCGTCGGCGATGGACCAGGCGATGATCTGGCCCATGCCCTTCATCGTGCCGTTTCGCGTGAAGTTGAGCAGCATGACGAAGGACGAAAAGAGCTGCATGCCCTCGGTGAATGCCGAGAAGGCGGCGATCTGCGCGGCGAGGTCGCGGCTGTCCTCGGCGACTTCGTTGAAGAAGTCGTGCTTGGCGGCCATGGCCTCGTACTGCAGGAACTCGTTGTAGATGGACTCGGGGAGCCCGATCGTCTCGATGAGGTGCGAGTAGGCGGCGATGTGCACGGCCTCGCGCGCGGCGAACGACGAGAGCATCATTCGGACCTCGGGCTGACCGAAGCGCGGGAGGTAGTGGTTGACGTAGGCGCCCGAGACGTCGATGTCGCCCTGGGTGAAGAAGCGCAGGATCTTCGTGAGGAAGTCGCGCTCGCTGTCGGTGAGCTTCTGGCCGTAGTCCTTGACGTCCTCGAGCATGGGCACTTCGGTCCAGAGCCAGTGCATCTGCTCGGACTGCATGAAGGCCTCGTAGGCCCAGGGGTACTTGAAGGGCTTGAAGCAGGTGCGGGTCGAAAGGAGCCCGCCGGCGGTGTTCTTGTCGGTCATGATGTGGTTCCCTCCGGTCAGCCTTCGCAGGCGAGGCAGGTGGTGTTGTCGGCGACGGCCTGCATGCTGATCTGATCCTCGATGCGGCGGCGCTCGACCTGGACGCCGACTCGGTCCGCCTTGCGGAGCTTGTCGGAGCGGTTGTAGTAGAGGCTCTTGAGGCCCTTCTTCCAGGCGGAGAAGTGGCAGGCGTGCAGATAGGCGATCGAGACGTCGGGCGGGAAGAAGAGGTTCACGCTCTGGCCCTGGTCGATGAATGCCTGCCTGTCGGCGGCAAGTTCAATGATCCAGCGCTGGTCGAGTTCGATGGCGGTCTTGAAGACGTCGCGCACTTCCTTCGGAAGGTCCTCACGGTGCTGCACGGAGCCGTCATGGGCGATGATGTCGGCCCAGACGTCATCCGTGTCAAGGCCGCGCTTTGCGAGCTCGGTCTTGAGAAAGCGGTTCTTCACGATGTAGGCGCCGGAGATCGTATCCTGACGGTAGATGTTGGCACGATAGGGCTCGATCGAGGGACTCGTGCCGCCCATGATGAGGGACGAGGAGGCATTGGGCGCGACGGCCATGCGGTGCGAGAAGCGGCGCATGACGCCGGAGTCGGCCGCGTCGGGACAGGGTCCGCGCTCGGCGCACAGGCGCGCGTCGGCCTTTTCGACCGCTGCGGCGATGTGCCTGAACATGTCGCGGTTCGTGAACTTGGCGGCGGCGGACTCGAAGGCGATGCCGCGCTTCTGCAGATAGGCGTGAAAGCCCATGGCGCCGAGGCCCACGCTGCGCTCGCGCATGGCGGAGTAGCGCGCGCGGCGGATGCCGTCGGGCGCGTGCTCGATGAAGTACTGGAGCACGTTGTCGAGAAACTCCATCGCGTCGTCGATGAACTGCTCGTTGCCGCGCCACTCGTCGTAGTACTCGAGGTTGACGGAGGAGAGGCAGCAGACGGCCGTGCGGTCCTTCGAGGTCGGCAGGAAAATCTCGGTGCAGAGGTTGGAGCCGTGAATGGAGAGCCCCTTGTCCTTGAGCCAGGAGGGCAGCGCGCGGTTGGCCGTGTCGGTGAAGACGAGATAGGGCTCGCCCGTGTGCATGCGCATCTCAAGGAGGCGCTGCCAGAGGTCGCGGGCGGAGACGGTCGCGACGACCTCGCCCGTGGTCGGGTGACGAAGATCCCAGGAGTCGTCCGCATCGGCGTCGCGCATCGAGGCCTCGATCTTCTCCATGAAGGCGTCGGTGATGTTGACGCCGTGGTGCAGATTGAGGGCCTTGAGGTTCTGGTCGCCCGTGGGCTTGCGCATCTCGATGAACGGAATGATGTCCGGATGGTCGATCGAGAGGAAGGCGGCGTAGGAGCCGCGGCGGGTAGAACCCTGACGGTAGGCGAGGCAGGAGGCGTCGTAGACCTTGAGGTGCGGCATCACGCCCACGGACTTCTCGTCGGCCGAGCGGATGCCGACGTGGATGCCCACGCCGCCGCCGAGCATGGAGAGGCGGTTGACCTCGGAGAGCGTCTCGATGAGGCCTTCGGCGCTGTCGTCCATGTAGGAGAGATAGCACGAGACGGGAAGCCCGCGGCCCGTGCGGCCGAAGGCGAGAATGGGCGTCGCAAAGGAAAGCCAGTGGCGGCTTGCGTATTCGTAGATGCGGGCGGCGTGCTCCGGGTTCGAGCCGAAGGTCTCGGCCACGAACTTGAAGCGCTCCTGCGGACTCTTCTCGTCCGCGCGCATGTAGCTTTCGCGAAGGCGCATGAGCCCGAGCTCATCAAAGAGCGCGTCGCGGCTCTGATCGATCTGAACGGCCATCGATGGGGTTCCTTTCAAAAGGGATTTCGGAATTTCGTGGAATCCTGGCAGATGTCTGCGGCAGAGGCGCCTGGAGGCACACCCACAACATCTTGTGGTTTGAAGCGTGAACGGACACAAGAACTTGCGTCCGTGAAGTGAGTCTCATAGTACAGAGAAACCCGCCCGCGCGCCAATAAGGGAGGCCTAACCGGACAATAAGGATTATTTACGAGGCCTGTGCGACGGGACTTTGCACGCTTTTCAGAGGAACCAGGCTGTTTGACCTATTGCGCGAATGCGGTATGGAGGCGTAGAGTATGCGGAAGCGGCGCCTCGAACGGCACCTGCAGTTCAAGATCAATCAAAAGATCAATCGGATTTGGAAACGGAAGTCATCATGACGCACGCCTTCAACGCTCAGTCTCTTCTTTGGTGGTGGCACCCCCAGCAAGCGGGTACCGGCCAGAGATAGTCACGAGCGTCAAGAACGCAAGTCAACAGTTTCCCCACAACCCGCGGATGTCGAATCAGCGGGTTTTCTTTTATCCAGTCTCTCCCTCCGGTTCGGCAACCGCAAGCACCAGACAAAGGTTTTGCGATGTCAAGCCCAGTTCTCCCCCTCATCAGACAACCGCTCCTGAAGACCCTCAAGCCCGAGGCCAGGCCCTGGCCCGGCTTTCTCCGCGCACCCGCCGGCATGGCCGGAATCCCCGCGGGACGCCTCCCCTGAAGCGTCCGCGAAAACACAGGATCAACTGAAAGTCAACTGGAAACCAACGGAAAAAGCCGACCGAAAATGAAAGGAGCACGAAATGGATGCCCGACTTGAAACCCTCTACCGCATGCAGCCCCTGAGCGCTGCCGAAACCGACGCCCTCTTCACCGAGGTCTTTGCAGGCAGCATGAGCGAGCCTGAGCTTGCGTCCCTTCTCACCGCCCTGAAGATGAAGGGCGAGACGCCCGACGAAATCCGCGGAGCGGCCGCCGCGATGCTGCGCGCCGCGAGGCCCTTCCCGAAATCCGCCTTCGAGGTGGGCGAGATCGTCGGCACGGGCGGCGACGGCGCGGGCACGATCAACGTCTCGACGATGACGGCGCTCGCCGCGGCGGGCGCAGGTCTCAGGATCGCCAAGCACGGCAACCGCGGCGTGTCGTCCCCGTCGGGCGCCTCGTCGCCCAGTCCGGCATCCGCACCCACGCCGACGTCGAGCGCGTCGCACGCGCGGCCCGCGTCTTCCTCGTGGGCTCCGTCCTCAATCAGGCCGACGACGTCTCGCTCGCCGTGAGAAGACTCGTCTTCGGCGAAATGAAGGTCTGCGGCATCACACGGGCCGACGATGCGACCAGGGCCGCGCTCGAGGACTTTTCCGCAGCAGGCGTCGTGCTCGCGAAGCGCTCACCCAGAGCGGTCACACCCGAAGGACTCGCGGTCCTCTCGAATGAGATCAAGGAACGCACGAAGGCCCTCGGCCTCACGATGCCCGTCACGGCCGTCGTCGACACAGACGAAACGGACGTTCTCCGGGCCATCGCCTCGCCCGCCGCCACAGACGCCTTCACGCCCCTACAGATCCACGGTGACGTGACGGACGCAGACCTCGAAGGACTTCGTGTCCTGTTTCCGGGAAAGGCCCTCCATCTCGCGGCCGCTCTCCCCGAAGACCCCGTCGCGCTCGCCGAGGCGGCCCGCAGGCTCGAGGGGCTTCTCGAGCGGGGACTCGCCGACAGGATCGTCGTCGACGGCACCTCGGACGGCCTCGCGGGCGGACTCACGCCCGAAAACGCACGGACCGCCGCGGCTGCGGGTGCGGCGGGGCTCGACGCGAACTCGGGCGTCGAGTCGGCGCCGAGTCTCAAGGATCCGCGCCTTCTGGCCCTCTTCGCGGGCGCCGTGCGGTGATGCCCCCGACGCAGACCCGAAAACCGAACACACTGAACTACACAGAACCGAACTCGAAAAAGGAATCTCCATCATGCTGCTCAATCCCTACTTCGGCCAATACGGCGGCCAGTTCGTCCCCGAGCTTCTCCTTCCCGCCCTCGACCAGCTCGAGCGCGCCTACGTCGACGCGAAGGACGATCCCGCCTTCAGGACGGAGCTCGACCGCCTGCTGACGACCTATGCGGGCCGTCCGACGCCGCTCACGAGGCTCACGCGCCTTACGGAGGGCACGAAGACGACGATCTACCTCAAGCGCGAGGACTTGCTGCACGGCGGCGCCCACAAAACGAACCAGGTGCTCGGCCAGGCGCTCCTCACGAAGCGCATGGCCAAGACCCGCGTGATCGCCGAGACGGGCGCGGGCCAGCACGGCGTCGCCACGGCGCTCGCCTCGGCCCTATTCGGCTTCAAGTGCAGGATCTACATGGGCGCCAAGGACGTTGAGCGCCAGAAGCCCAACGTCTTCAGGATGGAGCTCATGGGCGCCAAGGTCGTGCCCGTCACGGCGGGAAGCGGCACGCTCAAGGAGGCCTGCAACGCGGCCCTTCGCAACTGGGCCGAATCCTTCGAGGACACGCACTACATGCTCGGCACCGCCGCGGGCCCTCATCCCTTCCCGACGATCGTGCGTGAGTTCCAGAAGGTGATCGGCGAGGAGGCCCGCGCCCAGTTCGCCGAGGCCGAGAACGGACTCCTGCCCGACGCCGTCATCGCCTGCGTGGGCGGGGGCTCCAACGCCATCGGCCTCTTCACGGACTTCAGGCCCTTCGAAGACACCCGCCTTATCGGCGTCGAGCCCGCGGGCATGGGCATCGCCTCGGGCAAGCACGGCGTCACGCTCGGCGAGGGTCAGCTCGGCATCTTCTTCGGCGCGCGCTCCTACAACATGCAGACGCCCGAAGGCCAGATCAACGAGTCGTACTCGATCTCGGCCGGCCTCGACTTCCCGTCGGTCGGCCCCGAACACGCCCACCTCAAGTACACGGGCAGGGCCGAGTACGTGAGCGTCACCGACCGCGAAGCCCTCGGCGCCTTCCTCGAACTCTCCCTCAAGGAAGGCATCATCCCCGCGCTCGAAAGCTCCCACGCCCTCGCCTACGCGCTCAAGATGGCCCGCGCGGAACCTGAAAAGGAACAGAAGCTCGTCGTCAACCTCTCGGGCCGAGGCGACAAGGACATCTTCCAGGTGGCCGCGAGGCTCGAGGCCGACGGCTGCCTGAAGGACGGCCGCCTCAGCTCCGACGCACTCGGAGCCTACGCCGACTGAGATGCGGAAAAAGACTACGGAACACACAACGGAAACACTGCTGAATGAGAGACGCCATGACCGAACGCTTTGAAAACCTCTTCGCCCGACTCGCCCAAAGGCGCGAGGGCGCATTCGTCCCCTTCGTGAACCTCTGCGACCCCGATCCCGAGACCTCGCTCGCCGTTCTCGAAACGCTCGTCGCCTCGGGCGCCGACGCGCTAGAGCTCGGGATCCCGTTCTCCGACCCGTGCGCCGACGGCCCCGTCGTCGAGGCCTCCGCCGACAGGGCCCTCGCCAACGGCGCCACGCCCGCACGCTGCCTCGACGTACTGCGCAGGTTCAGGACCGCACATCCCGAGACGCCCGTCTGCCTCATGCTTTACATCAACCTCGTCGCGGCGCCCGACGTCAGGCGCTTCATGCAGGCCGCAGCCGACGCGGGCGCAGACGCCGTGCTCATTCCCGACCTCCCGACGAGCATGCGCGAGGCCGAGCCCGAATGGGACGAGGCCGCCCGCGAGGCGGGCCTGCACCTCGTCGCCATCGTGCCGCCCAACGCCTCCGACGAGCGCGTCGCAAGAATCGCGGGCCTCACGAGCGGATACACCTATCTGTTCTCGCGCGTCGGCATCACCGGCACCGACCACGCCTCGGGCACGCCCGCAGAGCGTATCATCCGCGACCTCGAGAGGGCCAAGGCCCCGCCCACCCTGCTCGGCTTCGGCATCTCCACGCCCGGACACGTCAGGCGCGCGCTCGAAGCGGGCGCCGCAGGCGTCATCGTGGGCTCCGCCCTCGTGAAGATCGTCTCCGAACACCTCGGCGACAGGGACGCCATGCTCAAGGCCCTCGGCAGCGCCGCCGCCTCCTTCAAGGCCGCCACGCGAACGGCCTGAAGAACCATGGACCACGCATGAGTATTCCAAATGTTTTTAGATTATTAAAAAGGGGCACCCGCAGACGAAAACTTCTGCTGGCGCCCTGCCTTCTTCACAAGAAACAGCGCCTAAACGCCTGCAACGCGGTTGCAAAAGATGTCTGACGTCCAACAGTCGCGTCACGCAAGCAGAAAACACTTGCAATTAGAGGATGGTACATGATAGGATGTATCTAACAAATCAAACGACGGCATCCCGGAGGCAGGCGAACCCGCCGCCCCGAAAGCTCCCGTCCTCTTGAAGGAGAAATTCTCATGAACGACATCGTGATGGTCAACGACGCCAACGTCGAATCCGTGATTGCAGCCGACAAGCCCGTGATTCTCGCCATCGGCGCGAGCTGGTGCCCCGACTGCCGCCGCGCCCAGCCCTTCTTCACGCAGCTCGCGGCTGTCAACGCCGAACGCGCCGTCTTCGCCTCCTGCGACTCCGAGCAGAATCCGCAGGTCGTCGCGAAGTACGCCGTGCAGCACATCCCAACGATGGTCGCGCTCAAGGGCGGCAGGGAAGTCGACCGGATCGTCGAGGTGAAGACGCCGGGCGAGCTCAAGGCCTTCGTCGAGCGCAACATCTGACGCCCGCACAAGTCCTTCTCAGGATCTCCCGATCCGAGATATCTTTTTGAGGCACCCGCAGGACAAGACGTCTGCGGGTGCCTTTTTGTCTGAAAAATTCGTTGCACTGACATAGGAAGTCCTCAGTTCCGCCCATGTCTGCGCTAATTTTCACTTCTTAGACTTCAGTCCGATTCGAACAGTGCGCCGCGGCAAGCGAGCCGCTCTCCCGCGCACCGGCAACTGCAACTGTTTGAAGAGGTTTTGACAATGAAGATCAAGAACACCACTGCCGCCATTCTCGCCGCTGCCGCCATGACGGCCGCCACCACCGCCTGGGCCGTCGACGCCGCCCCCGCATCCGTCCCGCAGATCACGGAAAACGCGCAGCCGCAGGTTGGCATGAGCGCCGCAACTGCTGCGGCCGAAGAGGCCTACGGCGGACAGACCCGCTCCGCCCGCCTGCACATGAGCCGCGAATACGGTCCCGTCTTGGACGTCCGCGTGGTGAAGGACGACGGCACGAACGTCCACACCTTCGTGGACGCGCAGACGGGCAAGGTGGTCGCCGCCGACGAATTCGGCATCGGCGAAGGTCGCCACATGTTCGACGGCCGAGGATACGGCCACCGCGATCACGACCGGGGCGACTGCGGCTTCGGCTTCGGTCACGGCTTCGGGTTCCATGGCGGCCGCGCCTGCTGGTGATGAATGATTCCGGCGCACGATGAGGCGCCCGAAATACAGGGATGAAGAACGGGAGCGGACTCGGAGCCGGCTCCCGTTCTTTGCTTTTGGGAACGAAGGCTTTGGAAAACCCGCCCTCAGGAGAAAACCGTGAAGACCGCGAGCGCGAGGAAGAGCACAGCGCTGCCGCGGTTGAGCCAGAGCGAAAATGCGGGGCTCTGCAGCTTCTTCGCCGCAGCGCCCGCCGCCCAGGCGATGGCCGAGAAGACGACGAAGGTGGCGAGGATGAAGGTAAGGCCCTGCACGACCATCTGAAGGACCAGAGCCCAGCCCGTCGTGCCGGGTGCGACGAACTGCGGGAAGAAGGCAAGGAAGAAGATCTGCACCTTCGGGTTCGTGATGTTCATGATGAGGCCGCGGCGCCAGAGTTGCACGGGCGAGAGCTCGACGGCGCGCTCCGTGCCGACGGGATCGGCCGCGTGGGTCCATGCACCCCAGGCAAGATAAAGAAGATAGGCGGCGCCCGCGAGCTTGATCGCCATGAAGAGTGCAGGAACGGCCGCGACGACGGCTGCAAGGCCACAGGCCGCGAAGAACGTCTGCAGCACCAGACCGGTCATGAGGCCGAACACGACGGTGACGCCCGCTCGCACGCCGTAGACGGCGCTCTGCGCGAGCACAAAGAGATTGTCGGGACCGGGAGCGGCAGAAAGCAGCAGGCTCGCGCCGAGGAATGTGAGCCAGACGGAGAAGGTCATGATGAGGGCCTGTTGTGCGTTGTGCAGTGTTGTTGTGTTTTGGCGGACCGTGCGGAAATGCACGGGACAAAAAAACCCGCAGCGGGCTACGGGAAGAGGCTTGGGCCTGCCGCACTGCGGGGAAACAGCAAGCTTCATATTGCGCGAGCTTCACCGGTTGAGCCAGGAGGTAATGATGCAACACGGGAGCTCGAGAGAGAAGCGCAAGTGCTTGCTTGAATCATCATAGAACAAGCATCCGCACTCAAGCCCCTTCTTTGAACGGTTCTTGCGGCACGTCAGGAAAGGCCAACGGACAGGTTTATTACTGCAGGTTCTTCATAGTAAAATGGATTTTTCCCTTCCGATTCAGGGACCTCCGGCGAGGCCCCGTCCTCTTCCCTCCTTGTCCTCCCATCAAAGCCACCAGACGGTGCTCCAGGGCGACAGCGCCTCCTCCACGTCCGCGGCGGACGAAACCGTCTGAACGAGCGGGCGTCCCTGCGAATCGAGGAGAGGATTCTCAAGAAGCCTGATCGCCCACGGCTCGCCCTCCTCGACGATCGAGTGCCACAGCAGCACGGGGTGTCCAAGCTCGAGCGAGAACGCGACCTCGCGCAGGGTGCTCGAGCCCTCCTTTCCCGCCATCACCAGACTTCCGAGCCCGAGGGCCGCGATCGCGCGGTTGCGTGCGCGAAGGCTCTCCGCGCGCTCCTCGTCCGTGAACGAGAGTCCGTTCACCTGAGGGGCGAGCGAGATGAGCAGGCCGTATTCGGCGATGCGGCGCGCAAGGCGCGCGTTGGCGGGCGGCCAGGGCTGCGAGAGCGGCGTCCCCATGACGGCGATGGTGCGCCCGACCGTGCCCGACGGACTCCTCGCCTCGAGCGCGCCCTCGTGGGCGGCGGTGTCGATGCCTGCGGCAAGCCCCGAGACGACGACGGCCCCGCGTGCGGCAAGCTCGCGGGCGACGCGACGCGCATCGGCGCGGGCTGAGTCGGACGCATCCCTCGAACCCACTATCGAGACGCGCAGCTGGCGCTCGGTGAGCGACAGGTCGCCTTCGTGCACGAGCACGGCGGGATGCTCCTCAAGGGCGGCAAGCTCGGGCGGATAGGAGGGATCGGAGGCGGCGACGAGCTTCGTGCCGTCGGGGAGCGTCTCGTCGAGAAGACGCACGACCACTTCGCGACCCGCGCGTTCAAAGGGGCGCTTTTCAAGCGTGACGAGCATGTCAAAGGCGTCGGTGGGGATCTTGTGCATGGTTTCTCCTTGACGGATCGGGGAGCAGAACGCCGATGAAAGGCCTAGTTGGGGGCAGCTGGTCCGGAACACATGCCTGAAACGCCGTTTTTGCGGGGACGCGCGGCATTGGCCGGCCCTCGACTGTCCGTCTTCATGCAGTTCATCATAAGGGCCCCGTCCGATCAGTACCATTGGGTCTTTTGCCAAACGGGTTTACCCACTCGGGGAAAGCCCCATCAACACTACCACTCAGAGGGTATACCTGACCACGTTTCCCCCTATCATCAAATGCACCCGCATTCTGCGCAAGCTCCTCGCGCCGACATCATTCACCCGCCGCCCGCCCATTTAAATAAGGGATCTCACCTACCTCTATATGGGTATTTCAACCTATTGAAAGCGGCACTTTTTTCCTCTTCTTCCCTCTCTCAGTGCGCTTTATTGCAAACGTTTGCGTTACGGCAAATTTCAGGGCGTCTTAACATGGGACTCTCCTCTATATTTAGGGCTGGAAAAAAAGCCGGACCTGTTGTCCGGCACACAATTTCCCGAATGCCCGCTAGGAGAGGTCCGAAGAAGACCGGCGGGGGTTCGGAAGACTTGAGATAGGAGAACTTTCCATGAAGAAGATTCTGGTTGCCACTGCTGTCGCCGCCACCTTCGGCGTTTCCGGCGTTCAGGCTGCCGAAGACATCACCGTCGACGTCGCCGTGATCGGCGCGGGAGGCGCAGGCCTTTCCGCCGCAGTGGAAGCCGCCAACCTCGGCGCCAAGGTCGTCGTCGTTGAAAAGATGGGCATGCCCGGCGGCAACACGATTCGCGCCGCTGGCGGTCTCAATGCTGCCGGCACGGCCCTGCAGCAGGCCAAGGGCACGAAGGACTCCGTTGAAATCGCCTACTTCGACACGATGAAGGGCGGTCACTGGAAGAACGATCCCGAACTCGTTCGCACGCTTGTTTCCGGCGCTGCCGGCTCCGTCGAATGGCTCCTCGCCCTCGGCGGTGACCTGCGCGACGTCGGCCTGATGGCCGGCGCCTCCCAGCCCCGCACGCACCGCCCGACCGGCGGCGCCCTCGTCGGTCCTGAAGTCGTCAAGACCCTCTACAATGCCGCCAAGGCCCGCCAGATCGACATGCGCATGAACACGCAGGCCACGAAGATCCTCATGAAGGACGGCAAGGTCACGGGCATCCAGGTCACGAACAAGAAGGACGGCACCTACACGATCCACGCCAAGGCCGTCGTTGACGCCGCCGGCGGCTTCGGTGCCAACAACGACCTCGTCTCCAAGTACGTGCCCCGCCTGAAGGGCTTCGCCACGACGAACCATCCGG
>ERZ506905.618-NODE-618-length-11362-cov-6.11763_pt1 | contig 11362 bp, 23 predicted proteins | sample MGYA00513175_ERZ506905 | MGnify/ENA metagenome assembly ERZ506905
CACGTATCCAGCTTTGGCATTGGCTTCACGCTGTGCGAGAGTTTCTTTTTCTTGATTGAGTTTTTCTAACTTCTCATTCAATTCTTTAATTTTATCCAAATATAATTGCTTTTCTGCATCCATCGAACTCTTTTGTAAATATTTCATAGTACGTTCAATTTCATGCTTAAATTGAGCTTCATCCTTTTCAATTTTCTTCTTAGCCATTTCCATTTCATGACGCACTTTTTCTTCTTCACGAAGTTGTTCTTTTCTGATTTGGAAGAGTTCTTTTTCTTCCTGTAATTTCTTTTGATATTCGTATAAACAGCTCATTCGTTCGAGTTTAATTTTAAGAAAATCTTTAGTTAATTGGACATTATCAATCGAAAAAAGTTTGTTATGAGCTTCAAAAGCACGAGTGATTTTCTGACGAATGGAGTCAATATTACGGACAGTTACATTACCGATAAGACTATCTGTTTCTGCATTGAAACTACGTAATAATTGATTTTTTTGTTTTCGAAGATATGATTTAGTGTGTTCATCAGCGTTGCCAGTAAAAAGAATAGCTCCATCATTTTTTTGCAAATCCTTTTCCTCCGCGGAAATCAAAGACAATTTATTTTTTATTTCATCAGAGGATATTTGATCATAAAGGGTAGAATCTATTTCAGAAGTGACTAATACGTTATCTACTGCATTGCAGATCGCATCAAGAGCTTGTTGTTCTTTTTTTGATTCAAGAGAAAGACGATGAGATAAATCTTCATATCTTTTTTTCAAAGAAGATTCTTTCTGCTTATAATTATTTTCCAATTCTTGATATTTATTGGTATAATCAGCGATACGTTGATTATATTCTGCTTGCAGGTCTGTTAATTGTTGTTTCTCAGATGATATTTTTTCTTGTATATCGCCCAATTGAATTAATTCAGCAATTTCAATACTGCGATATTTTTTATGACGCAAGTAAACGAGAATTAATGCAATAATTAAAGGAATTCCATATGCGAGCGAAAAAGTACTTAAAATAACCAGGAATAAAGGACTAAAATAGAACGGAGCTTCTTTAAAATTGTTGGGTAAAGGTTTCATTGAGTGCATCTCCTTTGTGTTTGTAGCTATTATATTTTTAAAATTTCCGCCGCATTTCCACGACCTTGCCGATAATTTGTACCGGCAGGCTTTGGATTTCTTTATTTGAGTAGAATTGTGGGGTATAGATGGCGGCATTGTGACCGATAAGAGTGATTCCGGCAGGGCTTTCCTTGATTTCCTTGACCGTGGCATCGTTCCCATTCACTAGGACGATGGCGATGTCACCGGAATCGACGGTCGGCTGTTTCTTGACGATGACGATATCCCCATCCCGGAGCGTCGGCTCCATTGATGCTCCTTTGACTCGGAGCGCAAAATAATCGCCAGTGGCCGCCATTTCTGGCGTGATTTCCTCATAATCAAGGATTTCCTGAACAGCATCGATAGGGACGCCTGCTACGACACGACCCAAGACCGGAATTTTTACGCCTTTCTTATCATGCTGGGAATCACCAAACAAGGCATCTCGCGATAAGCCAAATAAAGCCATTAGCTCATTAACGGCTTTATTTCTGGGAATGACGCCAGCGTTTTCCCAGCGATCAACAGCTTGCTGACTAACGCCTATCTTTTTTGCCAAGGCTTCTTGAGATAACCCCAAACGTTCACGATTTATTTTTATGTTTAGGCCAATATTCATGATACCCCCTCCACATCGCTATATTTTTCTCTTATTATACTAAAAATATTAGTACAATAAAAACTAATTTAAATAGTATAAAAATATTGACTACTAATTAAATTAGTAATATAATATAGCTACAATAAAAATTAGTTAACACGAAAGGCGGCGATGAAATTGCGTAAAGCGTTGATTAATTATCGCGGTAAACGTAGTCAAGAGACGATGGCCGAGCTTTTTGGCGTATCTCAGCAGACTTGGAGCGCTTGGGAAGTCGGACGAGCTACTCCACCAGCAAAGACCATGCAGAAGATAGCAAAAATGAGCAAGAAATCTGTGCGAACGCTTTTTCCTGATATTTTTAACTAATTTAAATTGTTAAAAATAATTAGTAATAATTTGTTACATTGCGACAATTGAGATGGAGGCGGGAGCATGAAAGAACAAACACGGAAAATCCTCGCGCTGGGACATTTTGAACAAGCGTTAGCGGCTGGCGGCAAACACTTCCCGCTTAAACTTATCGACGACGAAACTGTTGAAGTTATTGACTTAGAAAGCCAGGCTGTAAAACACGTCAACATTGCTTGTGATAATGTACCGGCCATGTTGTTCGACATTTTGCGGCAAGCAGCAGATTGGATGATGTAGGAGGCGGCAAACATGAACGAACTCGTAACGATGTACAACCATCAGCTGGTCACAGACAGTCGACAGGTGGCCGAACACTTCGGAAAACAGCATAAGCACGTGCTCGAAGCTATCGAAAACATCAAAGCCGAAAATTCGGCTGTGACCAAATTGTTCTACGAAACAACGTATCAGGCAGGCACTGGCAAGAATTACAAGATGTATCTTATGAACCGCGACGGCTTTAGCCTATTGGTCATGGGCTTCACCGGGAAGAAGGCACTCGAATGGAAACTGAAATTCCTCGAAGCTTTCAACGCCATGGAAAAGGCCATCAAGACGCCACAGATTACGCCGAATCCACATTATCGGACGCGGATGATTAAGACGGCAGTCAAGGATGCGGCCGATACAGCGGCCATGATTGCCGATACCTTTGGAATCAAGAAACCGATGGCCATGACAGCGGCCATGCAAATGGTTGGGAAAGCCTATGGCGTCGATATGACGCCGCTAAAACAATTCATTCCGGCGGAAGTCAGCCCATCGACGTTGACACCGACGAAGATCGCCGCCGAACTTGGTATCTTGAACAGCAAAGGGAATCCCAATCCGCAGAAGGTGAACGCCATGCTGAAGGACAAAGGCTTACAAGAAAAAGTTGGCCCAGACTGGACGCCTACTGAAGCCGGGAAAGCCTACTGCGAACGTATCCCATATACCCGGGGCAATGGTCATAGCGGTTATCAATTGCTCTGGAGCCATAAGATCCTCGAACTGCTAAAGAATGACGACCAGGAAGCGGGGAGGCAATCATGAAGCTGAAAATCATGGCCGTGCTGCTTTTAGCACTTGCGGGCCTGGGCCTTGAATATTGGATCTATTACAACGGGATGCTAAAGGAACACATGACGTTTTTAGAATTCCTGTTATTGGTAAGTCGAAGATGAGCTATTGGCAAGTAAATGGTAAGAGGAGATGGGAGCATGAACAAGAAGGAAAAGGAATTTTTGGAAAACAACTTATATGAATGTGAAATGTCCCGGTTACGGACAGCAGCCAAGATGAAAGACAAGAAGACCAAAGAAAGCCGTTTCGTAGCCAACGCGGCCAAATTTGCCGCCGAAGAAGCGGCCTACATTTGCAGAAACTTCAGGTTGGACGTCGAAGGTATCCGGGCAAAAGCCCAGGAAACCTTTGAACTGGAAAAGGGCTAACCGATTAATTTCATTATATCTGGAAGGAGATGAAAGTACATGAGCAGGAGATTCGGATTAGATCCGAAAACGGACAGTAAAGATGCAGAAATGGCGCAAAGAAAAGAAAAAGAGCCATGCAGCGGCACGGCTCTAATGGTTACCAAAAATGACTTTTATTATACAGTTATCCGGTGCATAGGCCTCATATTTGGTGCTCAGTCGTCGTCATTTGCATCATCTGATGAAATGTTTTTGCTAATTTGGGCCTGCAATGCAGCTTTGGTGCTGTCTATATTTTGGGATTGGAAAAAATCTTTGTGAGCTTGGACAGCATCTTCGTGAGCTTGAATAGCATCATTGTGAGCCTGGGTAGCTACAATAATGCTCAGTGCAGCAATTAGGATACCAATCAGTTGAATGATTCTATCATAACTCAACGATTTTTCTTTAAGTGTAGGGAACAATTCATCAATCTGTTTTTCTTGTTCTTCTGTAACATCAGGAACGTCGGTATGTGGTATTTCGTCTGGATCCAGCTGTTGTAAGAACGATTCGGCTAAGTCAGTACGCACATCCAATGGGATTTGGGAGATTACATTGAAAGCGTCTGGCCAGGACAAATTACAAGCAGGATTTAGTTTAGCAATAACATTCATAGAATCTTGCATAGCTCTAATAGCTGGTGGGTCCACCATTTGAGAGATTTTTTCCATGGATTCCATCATCTGTTGGATTGCAGGTGGTGAAAGAATATCGGTTATTTTGGCCATAATATCACCTCCCTTCAAGAGAATTATAGCATGGGCGGTGACACAGAGGAGGTATGAAATATGAGTAAGCGGTTTGGTTTGGAGATAAAAAGGGCCCGTAAGGGCGCAGGTCTCACACAGGAAAGAGCAGCGGAAGCGCTGAACGTATCCGTAAGGACGTACGCAAAGTATGAAAGCGGGGAAATTCTGCCAGGTGACGACATGGTCGCCGCCATGATGCAGGTCTTTGAAAATCCGTGCCTCGGCTATGCGTATTTGTCGAAAGAATCGGCAGTTGGCAGGATGATCCTGCCGAAAATCGGAAAGATTCCCGGCGTAGCGGCCGGGGCCATGCAGTATCATGTAGCCCTGGCCGATGCGAACAGCGACTGCATCCGGCTCGAACGTATCTGCTGTGATGACAAAATCACCATGGCAGAAGAAAGGGACCTGAGTCCCATTGTAGAGAAAATCTTTGATTTAGCTGGCAAGGGATTGACGCTATATCTGACCTGTCCGAAACGGACACAAAAAAAGAACCGCTCGGCGGCAACCGAACGGCTCTTATGCGGGAAGTGAACAAAAAAGATAAGTCTACAGATATTGTAGCACGAAGCGAAGAAAGCCGCAATAGAGAGAGGCAACCACATGGGAAATCAAATAAATGACGGGCCATGGGCCGAAATGAAGCAAATCAATGAAAAAGCGGAGCGAATTAATAAAAAAGCGGAGCGAATCACCGCGATTAACGTCTTAATCCTCGTTTTGCATATCGCAATATTCATGATGGGGAAGTAAAAAGGGGCGATAGTATGGAAAAGAAGCTTGAACCGATGAAATTGAGCGACCAACTGACTTGGAACCGCAAGGAATTGGCGGAAGTCACCGGGCGCAGTAAAGAAGTCGTCGATCAATGGATCTATGAAGGAGCGCCATGTTGTCGGGAAGGGCATATGTACGTATTTGAGCGTACGAGCATGATTGCCTGGCTTCGCGCCCGGGCCGTGAACCGGACGGGGATGATCCGAAAAACAGAAGTATATGACGACATCTTCCCAGGCATTGAATTGGCATAGGAGGGAAAAATGAAAACTATGAAAATATATGACCATCAACTGGCCGCAAAGCAGACGTCGAAAAAAGGGAAAGTGGCCCGCCTGGCCGTGACGATTTTGCTTGCCTTTGGCATCGGCGTCTATGCCGGCACGGGTATCGGGAATATCGGCCAGGGGCCGACAGTGGCCGCCGATGAAGCGGACGTACATGTCGTAGAAGACGGTGAAACATTGTGGGACATTGCCCGCAGCGTCGCCGATGCACGCGGGCAGGACATCCGCGAAACTATCTACGAAATTCAAATCAATAACGGCTTGTCGGAAGACGACAACCTGCAACCAGGGCAACGCATTATTATCCGATAGGAGGGATTGGGATGAAGACAATCAGTAAGGATGCACTGAGGAACATGCTCAGGCGAAAAGAAGGCTGGAAGCTGGTGTCGGACGACGTGCAAGATTTGTTGACAGACGTCGTCTATAAACAACTGGCAAACGGGACATGGAGCAACGGAAACCCGGAAGCCATTTTTATAGCTAACGGCTACTATTGCGTACGCTATCAAAATGGTATGTGGTGGCACTATGATCTGATTCATAAAACGTGGTTTTAAGGGGTGGAAAAATGGAAGAGCTGGAAAGAAAATGCATGATTTGCGGGCATGTCTTTACCCTGGACTTACGAGGGAGAAAAAAGAAAACGTGCTCAGCTTGTCGAGAACGGATATTGCAAGAGCATGATAAATATGAAGCGGAATTTAACCGTGGCGAAAAGCCGGCACCCGATTTCTGTATCGTCTGTGGCAAGCAGATAGACAATCCCAGAACACGGAAATATACGTGTAGCCCGACATGCCGGCGGGAAATGGTCAACGTCGTATGCAACCGCTGGCAACGGAAGAAGCGGAAAATCATGAAGCTCAAGCGGATGCAGGAAAAAGCCAGAGAAAAAGAAGAAAAGGACAAAGATGCCGAATTTGCCAAAGAAATAAAAAAGCAGTTCCGTAAAGGTCATCGCCCGCCGAAACCGAAAACCTATACCCCGGAAACGAAAGAATTGAGCAGTATGGGGCAGTGCATCGAAGAAGCCAGGCGCGCCGGCCTGTCCTACGGGCAGTATATGGCCCGGAAAATAAGCATGAGGAAGGAATAAGAGATGAAAATTACCGATGAAGAAATGAAAAACGCTTTGAATACAATTATTGAAGGCTGTGAGCAGCAGGATGATTGTATGTCCTGCCCCATAGAATGGCAGTGTAATCGTATGGTAGCCGATCAGACACGGCCCAATGGTGTAGGACAAGTGCCGAAAGTGCCAAGGGCTGGCGAAAAATACTATTATGCAGACTCGTTAGGGGTGGCAATAGGGAAAACGATGAGCTACGACCTGCTGGATAAAATCAACACATCTATGCACAACTATTTCCTGACAACCTGGCAGGCCAAACAATGCGCAGAGGACATGAAAGGGATGTGGCCGATAATCTTTGAAACAGTACATCATGAGTATCTCAGGATGAAGCGGAACAACAGGCGGAGGGCCATAAAGAAAATGAAACATCACGGCATCCCGCTTACGGCCTTAGATGGCCAGGGAGACCCATATGATCCAAAGAATAAATGAGGTGGACAGATGGAAAACTGGTACAAGCCGGGACCGGTGCGCATCTCTTACATCGAGCCGGACCCACGGCCCAAGAAGCCGAAGCGGAACTGGGAAAAATACAGTGACATAATGGCCTACCAGGCTAAGACTGTCGAAAAGATCCGCAAGCGGCTGGAACACGCAAAACGGAAATAGGTGGCATGAATGAAGCGTTGTTATTATTGCCATAAAAAATTGACCGGACGGATACACTACGTTGTCACCCCGTCCGGCAATTTAGCGCCTGTCTGTGCTGACGACCGGGAGTGCAAGCCCAGAGGCATAACCTGCCATGGGCAGAAACCCAAGGCAAAGAAGCAGCCACGGACACGGGCGTTGAAGCGGAATCAATAAGGAGGTAAAAGCCATGAAATTCGGTAAATTTACACCGTGGAACGAACAGATAGACGGGACGGAACATTACGAGTTCCACTTTAAAAACGGCTATGGGGCCAGCGTCATCCGCGGACCTTACAGCTATGGCGGCCAGCAAGGCATGTATGAACTGGCTGTACTCAAACGAAACCGTCTTTACCCTCGGTACTGGGATGTCACGTATGACACACCGATTACAAGCGACGTCCTGGGAAACCTGGAATACAACGACGTTGTGAAATACTTGGAAGAAATTAACAGGATATGAGGTGATGGAAGCATGGTGGAGGACTTCGGAGATTTTGAGCCGGAATATATCAGACTGACAGAGGATAAGCGAGAAATATATGACTTCCGTTTTTTTAATGGGCACGGCGCCTGTGTTATGCGGACCTTTTGGCTAAGAAGCGAGCTTGACAGTATAGGCCGAGAACAGTGGCTATACATTGTTTTTCTGACGAAAAAGAAGGAAGGCTACTGGCTGTTAGATAATGATCAACGACTCAACGATGAAATTATGAACGGATTCGGGCAGTTGTTAGAGCCGCAAGACGTTGAAAAAGTACTGAAAAGGATAAGCAGTCTGCCAGATTACGAAGCATATAAGAAGGGAGGGAAACCATTGGATATTAGTATGAGCCGGATACGGCGGGACATTGACCGGGCCTGTGAAGCGGGGCGGCAATATACGATTATCCCGCGGACCGGCGACAATCATGTCGACGCGGCTATTTGCACGACGATGGAAGCGGAAGGGTACAAAGTGGCCCGGAATCAAAATGCGATCTTAATCAGTTGGTACTAAAAGGAGTGGAAGAAAATGTTAATGGTTTATGTGAGTCACCCATGGGGCGGCAAAAGGGGAAATGAAATTAACGCCGATGAAGAAACGACTAAATTGCAATTCGACTACGAAGACGTCGTCTTCGTGTCGCCCATCCATGCGATACGGACCGGCGGCTATAATAAAGTCGATTATGTGGACGGCCTGGCTTATGCTATCGAATTGATGCGGCGATGCGATATTGTCTATGTAGCACCAGGCTGGCGGGAAAGCACAGGATGCCGGGCCGAAGTAGAGGAAGCACGACGGAAAAACATACCGATTGTGACTAATCGCCAGCAGCTGGAAGAGCAGCTGGAAAGGACCTGTGAATTGACGTCGAAAATGTATTACCAGCCGGTACAGCGGCAATACGTCTGGAATTTGCTTGAAGAAATCGGGGGATATCATGCATAGCATACGTAAAACATTGATGGCCTTGATCGCCATATCCTTTACAACTTGGATTCTGATCGGGGCATGTATTTACATGATCTTCTTATGGTGACACGGGATAGTACAGAAAAGACGCCAGCGTACATATATTGCCAAATTTGCGGGATGCCTATTATGAACTGCGTATATTGCCCGAAAGAAGAAGGCGACATCTGCCAAATCCATTGCCTGGCATGTCCGCACTTTGAAACGTATTCAGGATGCTGGCACTGCACATACAAAAAAGACGAATAAGAGACTGCCAAATAGGCAAGGTCTCTTTTCGCCTCATATATGTATTATATAAAAATAAGAGGCCTGGCCTCTTAGGGGCTAGTAGTAGGCGTTATATTTAGTACCGTTTTTCTAAAAATCAGTGAAAAGAGGTGACTGATGTGGGATTCGTACGCAATGTGAAATATTTCTGTGGAAAAGAATACGTAGAAATGGACCTGTTCGAGATGGCCGACATGCGGGAACGAGGTCGGAAGATGCGTGGCAAGAAAATCAATCTGTCATCTGCTGACCAGGTACGCCGGAATCGAAACAGGGCGGCTCGGACATTTTTACAGAAAGTGCATACGAATTTCACGGCGAACGACATTTACCTTACGCTGACCTATGATCTGATGCATCGGCCGGAAGATACGAAGGCTGCTAAACGGGACTTCCACAATTTCATACGCCGGATAAACCGCCGCCGGAAAAGACTCGGTATGAAACCCGTGCAATACATGGGGACCATCGAACGCAAGGGCGAAAATTATCATTTTCACATGATTATCAGCGGTGGCATGGACCGGGACGAATTGGAAAACATTTGGGGGAAAGGATTGAGCAACGCCAGCCGTCTGCGCATCCACGACCAGGAATTGATGCAGAAGTTGTGCAAGTACATCCTGAAAGAAGCCCGCGACAAAGAAAAGTACGAAAATACTTACATTTGTTCGCGGAATTTAAAGAACCCGGTTGTCAAGAAAAACGACTGGGCTTTTAGTCACAAGAAACTGAACGAACTGGCAGGGCTGACAGACTGCCGGGAAATCTGGGAAGCTATGTATCCCAAGTATGAATTTATCGAAGCCATGTCAACCTATAATGACATGACGGGTTGGCATGTGACTGTCAAAATGAGGAAGAAAGAAGGGAGTGCATGAATCCACTCAAAATAGTGATTCCCGGGCCGCTGCCAGGACTCAACGAGTACGTCAAAGCGAACCGGGCCAATCCACACACGGGAAGCCGGATGAGCCGGGCGGCTCACGAAATCTGCAAGACCGGCATGATTAAATACAACGGCCGTCACATCAAGCGGGGGCGGTTTATTTTCTCGTGGTATGAAAAGAATCAGCGTCGGGACAAAGACAACATTGCCTTTGCAAAGAAATTTATCCTGGATGCCCTGCAAGAAATGAAGATCCTGAAAAATGATGGCTGGGCCGAGGTGGCTGGCTTCGAGGACCGCTTTTATGTAGACAAGCATAATCCACGGGTTGAGGTAGAAATTTACGAAGAAGGAAATAGTGAAAATGAGAAAGGGTGAAGTGATGTGACGGCAGAAGAGTATTTGAAGCAGTATGCAGTGATGCGGGCGGAAGTGGAACAGAAAGAGCGTCTGATCCGGACAATGGGGCGGGAAATATTCGGCGGGCCATCGGACCGAATAACGTCGGTCATGGCGGGAAGCCTGGGCCGGTCCAGCCAGGGGAACTACTGGGACCCGAAAAGCCTGAAAAAATTCAAGACCGAGCTGGACAAGCAGGAAGACCGGGTCAGGGATATGCGCAATTTCATGATGCGGATCATCAACCAGATTGACGGCCTGGATGACGGCAAAGACCGGGCGCTGCTAAACGGCTACTATGTCCAGGGCATGACATGGGGAGAGCTGGCCCGGCAAATGAACTATGCCGATGTGTACGTTAGAGGATACTTGAAAGCTGTCGCACTCAATCACTTCGACAAAAAATATCATGAATTTCTTGTCACTTATCAACATGTTACAAAATAATACACCTTGACGTGATATACTGTAATCAGTCAAAGAGGGGATGATGGGGCCCAGATAGGAAGCGGCGGTCCCACATCCCACACACTTGACAATTCGGGTGATTCCACCTTCTCATGCCTCAAAGGTAAAGCACACAAGGAAAGAGCGTCCTGCAAAGGGCGCTCTTTTACTATGCCGGAAAAGGAGGGGCCGGAGAAAACGGGGGTGCCTGGAAAAAAACAGGGGGTGCCTCGGAAAAACAGGGGATGCCTGAAACACAAAAAGAGAAAGGAAGTCGACGTCATGGCCCGTGACTTTGCCAAGGCTTTTTACAACTCACAACGATGGCGCACGTGTGCCAAGGCATACGCAGCGTCGAAGCTCTATATCTGTGAGCGATGCCACAACAAGTTTGTCCGGCATGACGGAAAACGGCAGCGGTGGATTGTACACCACAAGATACCGTTGACGCCGGACAACATCAACGACCCACGCATCGCCTACGGGTGGGACAACCTGCAGTTCTTATGCATTGAGTGTCACAACCAGCTACATAGCAAGCACCACGCAGGACGACGATGTCAGTTCGATGCCGACGGAAACCTTTTATATTTTAAGTGATGAAGCTTTGACACCCCCCACCTTTAAGCCGCCACTTAAAGCTGGATGACGCCGGGGGCGGGCTTTTCTTTAATACAAACCCCGCGCCCGAGGGGGGTGTAGTCCATATATACGCGTAAGAAAGATCGGAAGAGCACA
>ERZ506905.620-NODE-620-length-11342-cov-5.70683_pt1 | contig 11342 bp, 10 predicted proteins | sample MGYA00513175_ERZ506905 | MGnify/ENA metagenome assembly ERZ506905
TCTTCCGATCTCTATGCCTCTTATACGGAAACATGGGACTGGGAGCGCTATGAACGCATCGTCTTTATCATGGGGCCCAGACAGGCCATGTTTTCACATTTTGCCGTCTGGCAGCCGGCCTTGCAGCATAAGGAACTGGCTTTTTTGTGGAATGATTTCCAAAATATCTATACTGAACGCATCGCCGCGGCCATCGAGGCCCGGCTGGACCGGCCGCTGGATGTGACAGCCTTCGTTTCGTCGGAGAATTGGCTCGACGATACGATCTGCGCCGCCCAGGCTATCCAGGCGCGGGAAAAAGGGCAGGGAAATCCGGACGAGGCCGTCCTTCAGGCCATGGAAACCTTCCTGGCCGGCCATGCCCGTCGTCCTTCATGTCATCGCCCTCGACGTGGCGCAGATGTCCTTCGTTTGGAGCGGCTTCCTCAAGGCCGGCCGTTCCCTGCGCCAGACCTATTTATTCTGAAAAGGAGCTGTCCATGAGTCATGAAACGAAGATGAATGTCCTTTGCCGTGAGGCCGACCGGCAGGTGATCCGCGTCGAAAATGAAACGGGCTCGGCATATCTGACAAATTATGTCATCTATCCGGGCATTTCGATTGCCTATATGGATGCCCACATCCAGGAATTTTCCTGCTATGCCCGGCCGAAACCGGGCGTCTTTGCCATCAACCACTGTGAAGAAGGGCGCATTGAATGCAATTTTAAAAACGGAGAGTTATTATATATGGGAAAAGGCGACATGTCCGTCGGCAAGCGCAGCTGCAGTGAATACTGCCACACGGCGTATTTTCCCATTTCCCATTATCACGGCCTGTCCCTGCTCATCGACACCAAGCAGGCCCAGCCCGTCCTGGACCGCCTCCTCGAAGAAGACCGGACGGACCTGCAGGCCCTGTGCGACCGCTTTTGCCGGGCTTCGGATTTCGGCGTCATCATGCAGGAAAATGAGGCCATGAAGCACCTCTTCTATGAACTCTATCACGTTCCCGAGGCCATCCGCCTGCGCTACTGCCGCCTGAAGGTCCTGGAAATCCTCCTCTTCCTGGGCACCCTGCCGGCCGGGATGGTCCAGGACCGGCCCTTCCTGACGCGGCGCCAGTCCGATACGGTCAAAGCCGTCCAGAAGGAACTGCGCCGTAATCTCTGCCGGCATCAGACCATCGAAGAACTGGCCGCAGCCTATGGCATGGCGCCGACGACGCTCAAGCGCTGCTTCAAGGATATGTGCGGCACGACGATTTACCAGTACCAGAGAGAGGCGCGTATGGCCGAAGCCATGCGCCAGCTCGCCGGGACGGATGACAGCATCCTGCACATCGCCAACGGCGTCGGCTATGAAAACAGCAGCAAATTCGCCGAAGCCTTCAAAAAGACGACGGGCCTGCTGCCCAAGGATTACCGGAAAGTCGCAGGCCGCCAGCACCCATAGCGGGCCGATAGCCACAGCTATCCGTTCTGGCAACCGTCCTGAACCACGAGCCACTAACCACTAACCACGGGCTTGACGATGGTGCCGGTTTTCCGGCAGGTGACGCGGCCGCTGGTCGTGTCGGTCAGGCTGGCGGCAAAGGCGTCGCTGTCGCTTTGCGGGACTTCCATGGTGAAGGTCACATCGGCGGCGAAATCCCGGCCGGTAATGGTGCCGCCGTGGTCGGGGACGAAGCGTTCCATCGTGCTGACCAGGGGATAGGCGACAGTCGCCGTCAGGATCGTGAAGGGCGTATAGACGGCGATATCCGCGGCTTCCAGGGCCAGGGCGGCAGCGTGGCTGTAAGCCCGGATGAGGCCGCTGGCGCCGAGCTTGATGCCGCCGAAATAACGGGTGACGACGATGGCCGTATTGGTCAGGCCCTGCTTCTTGAGGACTTCCAGGATAGGACGGCCTGCCGTACCGGCCGGTTCGCCATCGTCGCTGGAACGCTGGAAACGGCCGTCCGGCCCGACCTGGTAGGCCGAGCAGTTGTGACGGGCATCCCAGTATTTCTTTTTCATTTCCTCGATGAAGGCCGCCGCCTCGTCTTCGGATTTCACTTCGCAGACCGTCGCGATGAAGCGGGACTTCTTGATGACATATTCAGCGTCGGCTCGGCCGTAGACCGAGCGGATGAGAGATTCCATAACACACATCGTCCTTTACATTTTTCTTCCATCATACCATGGTTTAGTGGCTCGTGGCTAGTGGTTCGTGGCTCGTAGGGGCTCGCACGTGGCGAGCCCGTCAGGCATATGTGAGATACTTGTGAATCGGATTTGCATGAACTTTAAATTTAAATCCATTCGCTAACTGCTAACCACTAGCTGCTAACCACTCAAAAAGAGGCTGTCTTAATGCGACAGCCTCTTTTTGTAACACTTTATTTTTTGCCATTGATATTCAATAATGTTTTAATGGCCTCCTGTTTTTCCGGCGGCAAGGCGTGGATAGCCCGGATGATGTGGCTGTCGTCTTCGGTGATGGAAGCACAGAAGTCGCAGCTGTTGCCGTGCTCTTCACTGCCTTTGCAGTACATGCCCGGCCGGCCGACGAGGATACAGATGGGAATCTGGAAAAAATCAGCCATTTTCAGGAGTACTGAAATATCCGGTGAATAGAGGCCTGTTTCCCAAGAATAGACGGCTTGTTTGGACATGCCAAAGAGGGCACCGAAAGCCGTCTGGGTTAAGCCCTTTTTTTTGCGATAATATCTAATTTCTTGTCCTAAAGTCATGCGCGTTCACTCTTTCTGTACACAATAGTCTCTATTGTACACATTCAATTTCGTATACTATACAATACAATGTAATACACACTAATCATTATAATATGGATGATAAAAAGCGTCAACCGTATGATTCTAAGAACTTGCAAGTATTATGCTTAAAAATGTATAATATTGGGACAAAAAATGATAATTAAATTAAGAAAAATATTGATAAAAACATAGAGATTTATACAGAGTATAGAATAAAAAACTATTTATGGCTGAAAAAGGCACGAATCAGGCGGACCAGGCTTTCCTGGTCGGCAGCGCCCATCAGTTCCCGGCACGAGTGCATGGCCGTAATGGGGATGCCGATATCCATGGCCCGCAGGGGGAGATTGGCTGAGAGCAGGGAACCCAGGGTCGAGCCGCCGGGGATGTCCGACCGGTTCATGAATACCTGATAGGGGATATCATTTTCACGGCAGAGGGATTTGACGATAGCTACGGCAGCGGCGTCCCCAGCATAGCGCTGGCTGCTGGCAATCTTCAGGGCAACGCCGCACCCCATGACGGGCTGGTTGGTGACGTCGCATTTTTCCGGTACGTTGGGATGGATGGCATGGGCCACGTCGACAGAGAGCATGAAGGCCCGGGCCAGGTCGGCCGAGAAATCATCGTCCGTCAGGCCGAAGGCGTGGTAGATGCGGCGCAGGATGTCCGGCAGGACGTGGGAGTCCGCCCCTTGTTTCGTCTGGCTGCCGACTTCTTCGTTGTCGAAGAGGGCGACGACGTTGAGGCCGTCGGAAGCGGCTGTTTCGGCAAGGCCCGTCAGGCAGGCCAGGACCGACGTCAGATTGTCCAGGCGCGGCGACGATACGAATTCATCGTGCCAGCCCAGGCGGCAGCCTTCTTCATAGGGATAGACCGTCAGGTCCCAGGACAGGATGGCTTCGGGCAGGCAGCGGCATTTTTCCGACAGGAAATCGAAGAAGAAATGGTCCGTCAGCTCGCGCTGGTTCAGGCCCATGAGGGGCAGCAGGTCTTTCTGCGGGTTGAGTTCGACGCCTTCATTGGCCCGGCGGTTCATGTGGATGGCCAGGCGGGGAATGGTCAGGATCGGCCTCCCTGCGTCGACGAGGCGGATTTCCGGCTGGAAGGCATCGCTGCCCTGGAGGGCCACGGTTCCGGCCAGGGACATGGGACGGTCGAGCCACGATTCGCGCAGCAGGCCGCCGTAGACTTCGGCGTTCAGCTTGAGGTAGCCGTGCTGGCGGATTTCCGGCCGATATTTTATTCGCAGACAGGGGAAATCCGTATGGGCCGCACTCAGGCGCAGGTGGCGGCGCACATCGGAACCCGTGCGGAAGGCGATGAGGCCCGAATCATAGAGGGGGACGTAATAGGCACCGTTCGGCGCCAGCTGCCACGCTTCGGACAGGGACAGGGCCTGGAAGCCGGCCCGGTCGAGATAATCCCGGCTGGCCTGGACCGTATGGTACGGCGACGGGCTGTGATGGATAAAATTCAATAAGTCCTGGATATAATCATAAGTCATGGAGGTCATCCTTTCTGACGAGATAGGTCGGTTATTTCAATAGTAGTTCTTATTATATCATATATATAAGATTCTATGGAATGATATGTTTTTTTGCGGCTTCCTCGCCCGCCATGGTATAATAAAAGGGATTTTATTTTTTTGAAGGGACGCTTATGGATTTACACATAATCTGTCAATTTTTAGGAAGGATCGCCTGGGCCCAGGCCGGCGTCATGGGTCTGCCACTGCTCATGGCCCTGGCTTTCGCCGAAGACAGCTGGCCGGCCTTTATGGGCACCATGGCCGTCTGTGCTCTGGCGGGCTGGGCTTTCCTGCGCTATGGCCACGTGCGGACGAAGAAACTGACCATGCGCGAAGGCATTGCCATCACCGGCCTGGGCTGGCTCCTGGCGACTTTTTTGGGGATGCTGCCCTATTGCCTCGGCGGCTACCTGAACTATTTCGACGGCCTGTTCGAGAGCATTTCCGGCTTTACCGGGACCGGGGCGACGGTCATCCCCGACCTGGAGGTCCTGCCACAGAGCCTCCTCTTCTGGCGCAGCCTGACCCACTGGCTCGGCGGCCTGGGCATCGTCCTCATCTTTATCGCCCTGCTGCCGGAAGCGGGCCAGTCGACGGTCTACATGTACAACGCCGAATCGACGGGGCCCACGCGGGAGCGGGTCCTGCCCAGGCTCCACGACATGACCCAGGTCCTGTTCCGCATGTACATGGCCTTCACGGCGGCGGCCTTCGTCATCTTCCTGCTCTGCGGCATGGATTTCCTCGGCGCCCTGAACCATGCCTTGTCGACGGTCTCAGCCGGCGGCTTTTCCACGTACAACGCCAGTGCGGCTCACTTCGAGAGCCCGGCCGTCGAAGCCTGGATGACCTTCTTCATGATCCTCACGGGCGGCAACTATGGCCTGTACTACCAGGCCTGGCAGAAGGGCTGGCACGTCCTGCGGCGCAATACGGAATTCAAGGCCTACCTGCTCATCATCGCCGCGGCGACAGTCCTCATCGGCCTCAACCTCATGGACGGCTTCGACGTATCGGCGCCGACAGCCCTGCGCTATTCGTCGTTCCAGGCGGCGTCCATCGCGACGACGGGCTTCGTCTCGGCAGACTACGACCGTTGGCCGCCCTTTTCCAAAGGCATCCTGCTGATGCTCATGATTTCCGGCGGCTGTGCCGGTTCGACGGCAGCGGGCCTCAAAGTCTCGCGCGTCGTCATCATGGTGCGCTACATCTGGCAGGCAGCCAAAGCCAAACTCCATCCCCATCAGGTCTGGGGCCTGACCATCAACGGCCACCGTGTCGGCGACGATACGGTCGTCCGGGCGGCCCAGTTCTGCTTCCTCTACCTGATGTTCATCGCCCTCTGGGCCCTGCTGCTGACCTTTGACGGCATCAATACCTTCGACGCCATCGGCATCAGCGTGTCCACCATGGGCTGCATCGGCCCGGCCTTTGGCATCACCGGCGCGACCTGTACCTATGCCGAACTCTCGGTCTTCTCCAAATCTATCCTCTGCCTGTCCATGCTCCTGGGACGACTGGAAATGTTCACCCTCCTGGTCATGCTGCGCAAGAGCTTCTGGAAGTCCAGAAGCAGCTGGTAAATGAGAGAAAGATTAAATTTTGCCGAATTCAATTAAAGAACGATTAAATTTTCGAAAAGGGGTTAAAAAATAGGGCATACTATACATATAGATTCTTACAGTATATGTATAGGAGGGATTGTCATGAAGAAATTCGTAGTTTTGGCCCTGATTTTGGCGGGCGTGGTCCTGTTCCAATTCGCCTCTGACTTTGAAAACGCTTTTAGTGAGCCACCGCCGGCCGTAGAAGAGCCATTGCCGGAAAAAGCCTTTGTCTATGTCACGGGAGCCGTTAAGAATCCTGGCCTCTATGCGCTGGAAACGGGGAAAACGGCTGGCGAAGCCGTAGAAGCAGCTGGCGGCATGATTGCCTATGCCGATACGGGAGCCGTCAATTTAGCAGACCGCGCAGAAGACGGTGCCCATATCCACGTGCCCTATGATTTCCAGGGGATTCCCGAAAATCCGGCGGAAGCCGGCAAGGTATCTTTGAACCGAGCCGATGAGAAAGCTCTTACGGACCTGCCCGGCATCGGACCGGCTATGGCGGCTAATATCATCGCTTATCGCCAGGAACACGGCTCTTTTGGCAGTATCGAAGAACTACAGAAGGTCAAAGGCATCGGTCCGGCGAAGTTCGCCAAGCTGAAGGATTTGGTGTGCTTATGATGGGAAAGGTTAAACCGGAATGGGTCAGCCTGGCCCTGGTCCTGGCCCTGGCTGGGGGCATTACCCTGGCAGATGTGCTTTCTTTGGCTTTGAGCCTTTGGATTTCTTTGTTCCTGCTGTCTTTGCTGGGCCTGTTCTTTTTCCGGTCCCGCAGCCGTATTGCCCTAGTTGTCTGTCTGGTCCTGGCGGCTCTCAGTCTGGGCGCCGGCCGTCTCCAGCTGGAGGCAGAGCGCTACGAAGCCCTGCCGCATCAGGCAGCTGGTGCCAGGCTGACCGTGGAGGGGACGCTGCAAGAACGGCGCAGTACCTATACAAATGAAAAGGGACAGGCCGGACGGTACATCATGCAGGTCCGGCGCTATTCCTATGACGGGGAAGCGGACGTACAGCCTGGAAAAGGCTGTATCTATGTGACTTTGCCGGAACCGCAGGTCGTAGGCAGTACGGTTGTCGTCACTGGTGACAGCCGGCCTTTGATATACTATAAAAATGACGGCATGTACGACGCCCTCCATCGCGACCGGGAAAAAGCGATTTACTTGCGGCTGTTTGCCGATGATGGGGAAAAGGTAGTCGTGACGGCTCCGCCAGGTCGCTGGGAGGCCTTTTTGCAGGATTTGCGCCAGGCTTTGACCGGGCGTTATGAGGTCATCCTCGGCGAGACGTATGCACCGGTACTGGCTAGTCTGCTCTTTGGCGGCCATTACGAGGACTTGCCGCCAGGTCTGCTGGAATCGTTCAGTACGACCGGGCTGATTCATATATTATCAGTCTCCGGGTCTCACGTGGCTTTGCTGCTGGCCGTCATCCAGCTCATGGGCCGCGCCCTGGGATTGCGGCCGCGCAGCTTGTGTTGTATTTCTGTGACTTTTCTCTTCTTATACGGCGCGTTGTCGGATTTTTCGTCGCCTGTCGTCCGGGCGTCCCTCATGGGGGCCGCCAGTGCTTTGAGCCTGACGGCACGGCGCGAATACCTGGCCGGTCATGCCCTGGCCCTGGCTATGGCCGGGATGCTGCTTTACAGCCCATTCCTTTGTTTTGACTTGAGTTTCCGCCTGTCCTGTGGTGCCTCGGCAGGCATCATTCTTTTTCAGCGGCCCGTAAGCTCCTGGTTTGCGGGTCTGCCTTCGTTTTTGCGGGATTGCCTGACTGTCTGTGTGGCGGCCCAGATTCTGGTCGTGCCCCTCTTGTTTTCGGCGTTCTTTTCTTTTCCCGTCTATTCGCTGGTGGCCAATGCCCTGGTCGCACCGGTCTTGGATCTGGTCATGGTCCTCGGCCTGTTGGCATCGGTCCTGTCCCTATTGTGGGGCAGCGCTGCCGATATGGTGTTGTGGCTCATCAAGCCCTTGCTGGCCCTGGCCCTGAAGGGCAATGCCTTCATCGCTGCCCTGCCGGGGAGCCGCTTCTGGGCCGGTCAGCCGTCGAAGTGGGCCTGTCTGGCCTGGTATCTGGCCGTAGTTTTTGTCTTTTGCCCCTCTTTTCGCAGGCGCATGGGTCCGCCCTTGCTGGCCTGTCTGGCAGCGGCCTGGTTCCTGCGGCCATCCGGGCCGGGCGTTCTGGTCCTTGATGCCGGACGGGACCAGGTGACGGCTGTCATTCATGAGGATAAATCGGCCGATATATGGTATAATAAGTCTAGATTCGCCAACCCCGACCAGGCGGCTGTCGTCGTGACGCCGGCTTTGCGGGCTCATGGCGTCTTCCGGCTCCGCCAGTGCCGTGTCGATGGCGACGGGGCGGATCATACGCTGGCCTTGCTGCGGCGGGATTTTACCTTCCTGTCCGGGACGGGGAGCGGCGATGTGCCTTTTCGCTGTCTGGCGTCGGTGGCCAGGCCTTTTCCGGCAGGACCGCTTTGTCTGGAATTTCGATCCCTGACGGGCTGGAATGGCCGGGATTTCCCCGTATCGGCCATGGCGACCATTGTCTATGGCTCGCGCCGCAGCGATGAAACCCTGACAGAGTGGGGCGAGACGGCGGCCAGTTACGGTGTGCCTTGTTTTTCGCCATCCCGGGACGGTCAGATCCGTCTGTACCGCTGGCGGGGGCAGTGGCGCATTTCTACGTTTAATGAGGAACAGTCATGGAATATAAGAAACATATAATGATTATTTATGGGACAGAACCGTATGTCATGGAAGAGAGTCGGAAGCGGTTCCTGGCGGCTGCCCACGAGCGGGCCGGCGGGGAAGCCGAGGTCCAGTCTTTCCAGAAGGATGCTGTGGCGGCGACGGTCGTCGAATCCTTCCAGGGGTCGAGTCTCTTTAGCAGTGGGACGGTCACGATTTGGTATGACTGTCCCTTTCTGCCGCTCAAGCGCGGCGGCCGGTCGCGGAGCAAGCTCACCAAGGATGAGCAGTGGTTCCTGGATGAGGCCCGGCGGCTCAGCGACGAGAACAGTCTTTTGTTCTATAGCAAGGGCAAGATGGATACGGGCAGTGCTTTTTTCAAGGCCCTGAAGCCCATGGCCGACGTCGTGGCGGCCGAAGCGGTGACGGAAAAGACGGTCATGCCTTATGTGACGGACTATTTGAAAGGGAAGGGCAAGCGCCTGACCAGCCGGGCCGTGGCCTATTTGCGGGCCCTGTTCCAGACCTGGGGTGATATTTCGTTGCTCTATGTCTTTTCGGAGCTGGAGAAATTGTGCATCACCGTGCCCGACAGCAGGAAGACTGTCGATGTGGCCGATTTGCAGGACCTCTTTGCCGGGACGATGGAAAAGAATCTCTTCACCTTTGTGGATGAATTTTTGCGGCGAAATGGGGAAAAGACCCTGCCTTTTTTGGAAGGCCTGTTCAGCCGGCAAGATGCTTTTTTGAAGAATACGGGCTATATGCTGTCGCGCCTGCGCCTGCTCCTGGCCTATAAGGAATTGCGCCGGGCCCATGCCGGCCAGCACCAGTGTGAACAGATCCTGCAGACCATCAATAAGGGCCGCAGCGTAAAATATGTCTTATACCACTTGCAAAAAGTGGCATCTTATTGGAAAATAGAAGAGTTGGAAAGTTGTATTTGCCAAATTTTTACGCTCCAGCTCCATATCCGCCGCGGCACGGCGTCGCCGGCCGATATGGGACCCTTTATTTGTTTGTATTGTAGGTAGGGGCTGCCTACGCCTTTCCAGCCCGTCAGGTGCCGACCAACGGAAGGCGCAGGACGGTTGCTGGAACGGACAGCTGAGGCTGGCGGCCCACAGGTCGCAGGGGAGAACCTCTCAGTCAGCTTCGCTGACAGCTCCCCTATGAGGGGAGCCAGGGGCGATTGAAATATAGAGAAAAGGTAGGTTAGAATGTGACTGACGAAGAACGAGCACGGAAAGAACGGATGAAGGAATATCGCCGGCGGTACCGGGAAAAGCATGGATTGCCTCCGGAAAAGGACACGCCGTCCTGGAAGAAGCGGGCTGCTGTTGTCTTGGCCTTGTGTGTGATTGGTTTCGGCGGCTTTTTTGCGGCCCAGAGCAAGGCGGAACAGATGGTGACCCTCAATGGGCAATCTATTGCCGATATGACGGATGACGAGATCACCAATTATCTCGACCTCCACGAGAAGGAAGCGGAAGACCGCAAGCTGCGCCTGGCCGCGGACGGCGTCGATGTGACGCTGGACCTGGACGAACTGGGAGCCAAATTGGACCGCAGCTATATCGATGATGAACTGCATCTCGTCGGCCGCCGGGGCCTGCCCTGGCAGCGCGTGGCCGATGTGGTGACGACGCTCACGCAGGGCAAGGATGTGCCCCTGGCCATTGCCGTCGACGATGAGAAATTAGATAAGGCCCTGGCCGACGTCCATGATAAGTACGACAAGGACCCGCAGAACGCCTATGCCTATGTCAAGGACGACCAGAAGACCGTCGCCATTGAAGATGCCAAGGACCGCATCGTCATCAACACGGATAAGCTGAAAAACGCTGTGACGGCCGAACTGCATACGGGCAGGACGGACACGCTGGACGTTCCCGTAGACAGCCGGGAAGGGGCGGACATCAAGGCCGACGACCTCAAGGATATCGACACGGTCTTGTCGTACTATACGACCCATTTCGACGATACCAACCCGGACCGCAACGTCAACATCCGCCTGGCCCAGAAGCGCCTCAACCACGCCGTCGTCATGGCCCAGAAGGATTTCTCCTTCAATAAGTATGTCGGCACGCGGACATCGGACAAAGGCTATAAGCAGGCACCGTCGTATTTTGAAAACAAGCTCGAACAGTCGACAGGCGGCGGCGTCTGCCAGGTCAGTACGACCCTGTTCAATGCGGCTTTGCGGGCCGGCCTGTTCATTGCCAGCCGGGAACCGCATTTCGCCCCGGCCGCTTATGTGCCCGTCGGAATGGATGCGACTGTCGCCGATGACGGCCTGGATTTTGCCTTTACCAATCCGTTCCAGCATCCGGTCTGCGTCTATACCATCGCCGGTCAGAATACGGTGACGACGTATATCCTGGGCAATCACGCCGATACGTGCAGTGTGTCCTTTGAAACGACGCATCTCCAGAACCTGCCTCATAAGGTCATCAAGAAGCACGACGACAGTGTGACCGAAGATAAGCGCAAGCAGGAAGGCTACGACGGCCATGACGTGACTATCCGCCGGACCGTGGCTTACAGCGACGGCGACCGCCATGTCGATACCATCGAGTCCCATTATGAACCGAATGATGAAATCATCCTCACGCCCGGCGACGACAGCGAAGAAGTCGTCAGCACGGCGGACCTGGAACCGCAGGACCCGCTCCTCAACGCACCGCACGACATGATGGACTTCAATGTCCCGTCGCCCGATGCGGTCGATACGGCCGATGAGGAGTAACTCATCGGTTCATGTAGTAGGGGCTC
>ERZ506905.627-NODE-627-length-11200-cov-17.3118_pt1 | contig 11200 bp, 9 predicted proteins | sample MGYA00513175_ERZ506905 | MGnify/ENA metagenome assembly ERZ506905
AACAAAACACCTATAAAATGCACAATTTATATCCCCCTATACGAGCAATCACTATTGCCCATATAGGGGGCTTTTTTGTCAACTATAAAATTCCATTTCGACACATACTAGGGCATTTTTGATAAAAGGGAGCTATAATTGTCGAACCTAGTTTACCATACTCCCAATGAGATTTACTTTTCGTATAAAGTCTTAACATTTGTTTATGACATACTTTACCTAATATTATTTGACTCTTACCTACCCAGAATCTTATTGACTTTACTGATAGTTGATACGCTGACATGTTCCTTTATAATTTTTCTTGCATGGTATTTTAAATTACCCAAAACAAGGTTTCTCACCATTTTCAAAGCATCACTTTCTTTTTGAGAATCTGTAAAAACCTCCAATAGCATTGGCTTGTCGTGCATTGCAGGATCTACAAATCTTCTACTCACGTTGTCAAATTCCTCCTCATTTGAAGCACTCAGATATTCAAATCCCAAGTCCTCTGCAAAATGCTTGACTAGATTTTTAGACTTTTTACCATAATGCCCGCCAGCTGCAATAAAGTCATCTGTCTTATCACCAAAAATTGCTCCTGGATGCCAATAATTTTTAAACTCTGTACCAATACCATTATTTATCAATAAAATTCTTATGTTATTACCAATATGACGATTTCCTAAAACATTCATGTCATAGAAAAAAGCCAAGTCACCCAAAATACAGAAATACAATTTATCAGGGTGTACTAATGATTCACCTAAAGTCGTAGAAAGTGCACCATCAATACCAAAACCACCTGTATTAGCAGAACAGCATATAGAATCATTTAATTCAAAAAAATTCCACGCTCGAATAGAATTTAGGATACCTAAATGTAAATGGCTATCTTTGGGTATTTTATTATGCAATGTTTGCGCTAAATAAACATTAGAAAATGGAAGTTTTGATATTTTTTTACTTAATTCATTATAAAATTCACTAAATTCTTGCCATAGTATAGTTGAGGATTTTTTCTTTCTTTTTGCATTATATATCGTGAAAAATATTTCTTCGCTCATAGCAAATACTTTTCTCAATTTTCTATATCTGTCACTTATTTTTCCATCTAATGCTACTCGCCACACATTTTTTACTGGCAGAATGAAATAATTTGCTGTAATATTTCCCATATCAATTAGCAGGTCAATAGAATATTTACTGCTATCAAGCGCTTCCTGACCACCAATCAATGCTTCTAATACACGATATTTTCCATGATACCCGCTGGTATGATCACAAAAAACTACAGCATTATACTTTTCACAAAATTCATCTACAACTGCAGTCATGCTTTCATCAAAATAATCATGCGCACCTATGCGAATCGCAACACTACCTCCATCTGGAATATCCGGTAATTCCTCCTGATATTCATAACGCTTGATTATATTTATATCTGGCAGAGAAGTAACGCTAAAATCAAGGCTTCCTTGACTTAACAACTGTATATGAGCCGGTCCTCCGCCATTAGCTTTCAATGCCAATATTGCTTTATTTACACTAAGTACGCATTTCCAATATTCATCATCATTATAAATATCTGATATGACAACACTTTCGTTGGCTATATCATTTGGCAGATTACTCCTATCTATAACCTGGGGAGTATTATTATATGGCATAGCCGGTGTAAAACCAGAGGTAATAGCTAAAACAGGCAGCTTTCTATAATATGCCTCTGTAAGTCCTGGCATATAGTTTCTCGAAGCTGTTGCCCCCGTACATGACAAAACAACCCCTTCACCCGATTCTGATGCTAATCCGCAGGCCATATATGCACCTGAACGTTCATCTGGTGCAGAGTATACCTCAAACCAGTCATCATACTGTATGCTTGCCACAAATAGAACATTTGTGGCACCCGGTGATATAACCACTTTTTTTATTCCATGTCCTTTTAACGCCGCTAAAACCAACTGTATGTGCTTTTTCACCGTATATCCCATTATGTACCTCCCTGTTTATTAATGAACTATAAAAAGCTTTAGTCACAATTAACAAATTTTCTATGTATTTGCAACAGACACTATACTTGACATTGTCTGCTTGCTGCGTAATTCATAAAATCTTTCCAATTTATTTAGTACCTTTTAGTAATTTTTATCCTAATTCTCATCAAACAATCTTGCATTGCGTTCCATTCTAGAATAAAAGATTTTATCGCAAAAATAATTACAACCACGGCTATAACCTGTACCAGGTACAGAAACCATTCCGTATAACTAAAAACTTCTGTAGACATACATTGTTTTATTAAAAAAATCACTGTTGCCGAAATTGACAAACACAAAATCATATTCTTATATGTATTTATGTAGCTTTCTCTTAAGAGAAATTTATGCACAAAATAAGGTATTTCCACATCTCGAAAAACATTTGAGGCTATCACAGCAATCAACACACCAACAATACCATATTCAGATGTCAAGCAAAGACCTAATACCAACAATATCACACTTTGAATTGTTAATTGCACTCGCTGCTCTCTATATAGCCCTGCCGCCAGCGTCAACATTCCCTGAGGTGTTTTCAAATTATATAATAGACTACTGACCACAAATAACCCTGCAATCACTGGCACATTATAGTCAATATCCGTGATTCCATCTGTATACAGACGAATAAAAGGTTGTATCGTAACAAATGTCACGGTAAAGGCCATCCCCATCAAATTGTAATAAATAAACTGGAATTCATTATAAGCTCTATGTAAGGTACTTATTTCTCCCTTAGCAATGATTTCTCCAAAACCTGCCTGCAAACCATTCATAAATATGCCCAAAATACCGTTTACTCCGGAAAGTACCATATTGTACACGACATATACACTAACCAACTTTAGATCTTTTGCCAAAAATGTTAACAATACCACAGGTGTTGCTGTCTGCACTGCCCCCAATAACTGCAGATATAACACATCCCAGCGTTTTTCCAATACTGTATAATTAGGTGTCTCGCTGCTATAGTTTATCATCGCATAATGCCTACCAGCATACCATCGTATTAGACAAGCCTTGCCCAAAATGACCATTACTAATATGGCTCTCAACACTACTATATCAATCTGTTGACGAGCTAGGATAACAATTATGGCAGTTATAAAAATCGTCTGTACACAATTTGCCAAGGAAATTACATACAATCTTTGATCCGCAGTAAACAAAGTTGTATACTTCGCCATGACGAAAAAATCCAGGACTCCATTCGCTCCCAAAATAATAACCAATAACGCCACTTGCCAAGGACTTTTATCCGTCACTGTTACCATGAAAGGATAGATTGATGCTAGTATCAACACAAGTACAGAAAAAAATACTCCAGTTTTGTAATAAAGTCCCTTTGCTGCTGTCACTATGTTGCTGATTGCTGACACATTCCTATCCGCCAGTGGCTTATATAGCGAAAAAATCACAGCACCACCCAGGCCAGCTTCTACAACATTAAAATAGGAAATAAACTGCACAATAGATGACACCAGTCCATTTATCTCAGAGCCATAATATATAAGCATAATCCTCGGCACGATAATACCAGACAACATATTCACTACTTGTAATATCGCCGAAGCTGCCATATTATGTATAAATGCCTTTGTCCTACTCATGCCTCAATTGACTCCCGCAAATTCTTCAACGAAGTCTCTCTCGCCTTGGCTACAATGTTATTTACGCGTTCCCAATTAATTTCGCCATCTATATCTGTCCCTGTAGGCAAAGCTCTTTCCTTTAGTTCCGTCATATCAAGCAAATCAGTAATCCTTGAACCAATATTATCAGGAACACTCACTATAAATTTTTTATTAAAAATAATCGAGAAAGCTGTGGCATGAAACGAACCTGTCACCACATAATCCGCATAATATATGCAAGAAATAAAATCAGCTGGAGATAGGGAAATATAGCAATTTCCAACATTGATTTCTGGATGCCGATAAGATTTGCTATAAACAAGATTTATAAGTTCCATTCCTTTTGCCACAGCCAATCTTTCTACATAGTCTGCACTCACTTTATCCAACATATAAGCAAATATATATTTTTTTTCAACAAACCTAGAAGTTATCATTTTCTTCCACTCATCTGCTTTTAATAAAAATACAGGATCTACATCATTTACAGCATTATTGCCCGTTATTTTTTTTACTAGCTCAACACCTGTCTTTTCCCGCACTGAAATATGACCAAAATCTGCTAACTTGTCCTGGTACCAGACAAATTTATTTACTGGAATCTCCCCTATACCAAAACTAGCTGCATAGGAAAGTTTTTTGTGACTATTCTGCACAAAATCCAAAAAATAAGCTCCATCAGATGCAGTTAAGTTATAATTCCATACCTGATCACTGCCTGTGATTATCTTATCATATTGGTCAGCAATGATTTCCAAATTTTCTTTGTCTATAGGCGGCGAAAATAACATTTGCTCATTTCTAAAAGCATCAAAAACCTGCTTCTTATGCTTTCGCTCTTTGTATTCTAATAATGATTTAAGTGCTTGTATAACAGATGTTTTTAATATCACATCATAATTCTTTGATATTATTTTTGCATCATAGTCCAAAATCTCACAGCGATATTTCATTTGTATAATTGCCCTTTGCAGCGCTGCAGCTTGCAAAACAGCACCATAATTATCTGCCCGATGAAATGTAATAATACCTATTTTCTTCATACGCAACCTATTCTTAATTTTTTTCACTATTTCCTTATGATTCAAATTTCCACTTATTGCCATTCCTATTCTTTTGTTTACATAAGTACACTGTTTATCCATAGCTTTGACTAATAATATGGTCAATACCAAAAAAATTAAAATATATTTCCCCGAACTAGAAAACGAACCATCTCCAAATAAACAATTGATAAAAATTCCGATTATTACACAACAGCATCCTGCACAACAATTTCTATATATCGTACATTGACGATCTAATATTTCTATTTTAGGATCAATCCGCTCAGCCTTTATTTTACCATCATACTTGGGAGCATGTTTATATGTCTTATTATAACGATCCATCAATTTCTCAACAACAATGGAACCCATCCTACCTATAATTAATCCAAAGAAGTAACTTACAAACGCATCTTGCAATACATCCCCCTCCAGTAGGGCAATATGTGCATATCGTTGCAGTAATATAGCAAAAATATAACCTGGTATAAGATTAATGGCTAATTGGTATTTTGATATTGAATTTACTAAATTCTCCATTTTACTACCCTTTCTACCTCATACATATCAATGATAAGAATTTTATTTTTTTCATGACCATGAGTATACTATTTTTATTCATGACAAAAATAATCGTTCTTAATACTCCATAATCATTCTAAGGAATCTATTATAGATTCTAGTTTTATTATATTTTTCTGCCAATCTAAAACTTGAATGTCATGATAGCCATTACCTGCCAGCTCAATTCGTTTATCATCATGCTCTATCAAATAAGATACATTATCAACTAACCCCTGTACATCCTTAGGTGCAGATAGTAGTACATTCCTTCCTAAAACTGTATATTCATGTACTCCTCCATAATCACTAGAGACATACGCACATCCACAAGCCATAGCTTCTGCACCAGTCAAACCAAATCCTTCCTTGATTGCTGGATACATATATATAGCTGCTTCATTGTATATATGATTTAATTCATGTTGATTTGCAGCATGAATATATTTTATCCATTTAGGAATATCCTTCGAACGTGACGATGGTCCAAACAAAGTTGCTTGTAAATTGGGATATTTTTCTTTTAGTTTCTTTAAAGCAGCTATACCATAAATAGCACCTTTTATTTTTTCCTTACGATACATCATTGCTATATGAAATCTGTCTCTATTTTCTATAGGATTCCTAACATTAAATATATCTGTATCTATGGCATTTTTTAGAACAATGGCATCTGCTCCTGCTTCTGAAACCTTATCCTTTAACCACTGGGCAACAACTATATTTGTCATCCCCAAATTATAAGTTTCATTAACCTTTTTATCTGTCCATTCTCCCCAATTCTCATAACCCTGTATAAAATACAATTTTTTTCCTTTATTGGCAGATAATGCAACTACTTTTTCTGCTGTGCCTATTGCAGTAGCTACAACAACATCTCCATCAGGTACGGTATCATCATTTATTCCAAGTATACATTTTATACTAACCTTGTGTTGCAAATTATACCACTTCTTTGTTTTATAAACATAATATTTACATACAGCATATTTTAATTTTTTTGGAATAATTCTGTATTTTCGTTCTATCTTTTTACAATCTATCAAAATAGTTATTTCATAATCATCTTTAGACATCCTATTAGCATATTCATACACCATTTTATGTCCGCCTGATATTTTTTTATAAAAAGGTAAAATAAATGTTATCTTGCTTTTCATTTTGATATCCCCTACAAATCAAACAAATAATTATTATTCATAAACAAATCAACATTATCAATCAAAACTGGTGCGTATAAATCCAATCTTCCCATCGTCAATGCTAAAATACTAGTTATTACTAATAATAAAATTTTTACTCTGTAAGGTGAATTATCTATAACTAACACTGTAGACATATATATTATCAGCAGACAATTTCTTGGGAATCTAATAGCTAGGTCAGAAAAAATAGGATATAGTGGTGCAAAACAAAAATTATACATAATAAATCTTTTTGCTTTAAGTATGTAATTCTTATTAAAAAACATACCTAATTGATGTGTTTTTGCCTGTATGTATATTAAAAAATGCATATAAATATACAAAGAAATTAAGAATAAATAACAAGTCAAATGCTTTCTAATCACAGTTTTTTCAGTGTAAAATGCATAATGACGCAGACTTGAGTCCATATTTGTAAACAATAATTTTATAAGCATATAATTCGATTGGATATAGTCAGCATACAAAGGCATTAATACTCCAACACCTATGAAACAATAAACAATATATTTGAACTTAGTATCCAATGCAATATCAAATATAAAAAAGCACAATAAAAGCAGTGCTGAACTATGAAAAGTTGCAGCTAAGAGTATTAATGAAATCCAAATAACACTTCTCTTAATTATAGCATTATATTGAATAGAATACACAAAAAAAGCAACAAAAAGAACACATTCCAGCATATAGTTTCGCAGTTGTATAGCATCCATTACATATGGATATAACATATATAAGCTTATGACCAATATCGGATTCTTACATTTTTTACAGGCAATAAAAAAAATTATCAACAGCCCCAGTGCATATAGGAAAAATCTATATTCTATAAAATGAAATCCTAAATTATTAAATAAATAAGATAAAACAGTATACCCAAAATCCCTACTATATTCACTGTCAATTGCAATTTCATAACCACCGAATATATTGCGAAAATCAAAGTTTACAGCACCATAAAAAAACCTTTCATACATACTATAATCTGGCAATCCATAAGAAAAACCTATTGGTAACAATAGCAACATATATATCCCGAATAAAACATATCTGCTATTAAATAATTCCCATTTTACGGAATATATTGAAATGAACAATACTATCAAAACACAAATATCCCCCATTTGATATACTTCTCCTAACTTTTAGTATAATTTTCTAGCCATCCGGTAAAGGTATATTCCCTTTTTATTTCATCATCCACAGGTAATACATCAGAAAATACAAATTCACGAAAAGATTCAATATCATCATGATCTATGATAAACACATTCTGTTTATTGTAAAAATTTTCCGTCTTGATGTTGATAAAATTTGTTACTAATTTCTTATCATACATCATGGCTTCTATAGGTCTCCAAGTTAAGCCATTCTGACCAGGCTGGACTAAATCTACAATAATTCTTGATTTTTTTATAAAGCTAACTACTTTTTCATATGACATAAATCCTGACAACATATTTATATCAACGAAATAATCACTGTATATTTTCCAAATACCTGCATCGTCATAAATTAAAAATAAACACTTTATACCCAATTTATTTACTTCATTCTTCAAATCTATTAGCGCTTCTAATCTTCCCTTGTCACGTCCAATAAACAACATATCATACTCATCATTTTTTATTTTTGAAACAAACCATGGTACAAACTGTTTCTTATAATTCAATCCATACTCTTTGCAATCATTTTTATCAGATGAGTATATTTTGACATTATATTTTTTTGAAAGTAAATAAATATTAAAAAACACATAATTTGATTTTGGTATTTTACTAATTGTATTCCATAGCTGATAAACAACAGGACTATTCGTATATTGTCTTATCCATTTAGTTAATTTATCAGAATATTTCATTTCGTTAATAACAATTAAATCATATTTTTTTAAATTTATATCTTTAAAAGCTATTGAAAAAATTAGTCTATCCAAGGATAACCACAAACATAAAATACACAATCGACGAATAACACTATACTTACCAAAAATCTCAACACATTTAACATCGGTATTAGGAACTGAGTATAAAATCTCATCGTACATTCTTACAACAGGAATGTAACTTATTACCAATATATTCTTCATTCAAACCATACCTTAAAAGCTAAATTCTTTGTATCAAACCTTTTATATCAGCTTCAGATATATACTTATCATTCCAAAAATCGATATCCACTAAATATTCACATATATACCTTTCTAATCTACTTTCATTAAAGTTTACATACATTGCCCTACCAAGAACATCTATATTTTTTCCTAAAATCATAGCCTCTAACCCCACGGTAGAATTGATAGTAACAACCTCACTGGCATTATCTAAAATCGAAAAAACATTGTCATTTACAATAAAAAAATTATTTTTTTGTCTTAGCTTTTTCAAAGCGCTTAATATGTAGGTATCTGACTCTTGCGGGTGAGGTTTCACAACAAGTATTTTCCCTTCATTATCAGCTTTTCTTATTGCATATTCTAATGCTTCAAATACACTAATATTGCTATTAACCATGACTTGAGTATCATAAGTCACTTGCATTGGAAAAAAAATATATTCATTGCTTGTATAATCAAATTCATCAAAATCAAAATGTCCAAATAAATTTATGACCGCATTATAAATCTTTTTTTTAACATACTGTTTATCATAACCTAAATTGCTATAACGAATCATTCCCCACAAATTTTGTATATTTTTTACAGATAAGTCAGAATATTTACTTCTTCGTTGCGGTATATAATTTATTTTTCTTTTTTGTAGCAAATAGCTACTTTTCCACTTCAAATATTCTTCATGACAATCTGGCAATAAATCCAAAATTTCAGGATTTGCATATAACTCAGAATGTGCATTTGTACCAAATCTATCAACATAAATTTTTCCCGGTATATTTGCTATTTCAAAGAATAATGTCGGCAGATTATGTTTTTTTGCTATGTCAGATACTGCCTTTTGTTCTACATTTTCACCGTTAAAAATAAAAATAGCATATACATTATTATGTTCTACGATATCTATTGCTAATTTTTGCGTACTACAGTAAAGATTGATACATGATTCCAAAGACAGTCTACCGGTATATACTTCGTAGAATTTTAAGTCTTTATCATTCATATTACATTTGTCGCATTTTGTTGGCATATATGCTTCTATTTGATTACCTTGTAGTAATTTGAGAGCAGAATATTGTAAGACAATAACTATCATTTTTATATTTAACATCAATAAAGCATTCCTAAACCTAGAAAAAAAAACGGCTTGCCTATATGTAGATGCTACAATTACTATACTTTTCACCTAAACACGTCCTCATAAAAAATAATAATCTACATTACAATATTATTTTCTCAATACTTTTCATCACCATATCCACATTTATATCTTGCATGCATTTTGCTTCCTTGCAATTCGTCTCAAATCCTAGGCTGACACATGGACAACACATTCTGTCGCTTGCCAATGAAATTGAGTTCTTGCTTAATGGTCCCCATCTTTTTATGGGATTAGCACCATGTATAGCTACCAGAGGCACACCAACAGCAGCACCATAGTGCATAGTGCCTGTATTCACGGTGACTAGCAGCTTCGCATTTTGTAAAACAGCCGCCATATCAGTCAATGAATACTCTCCCGCAATATTGTAGGCTTCTACATTGTATTGCTCCAGGCTAATTACAATTCTGTTTACACTATCCCAATCTGCTTTACCACCACTAAAAATAATCTTAACTTTATATTTTTTATATACAAGCTTTGCTAAAGCTATCCAATTTGCATCATCCCATTCCCGCAAAAACGGAATAGCTCCTCCTGCATGCATATGAAATATTGCATAATTCTTATAATCTGTAAATTTACTATTACAATGCAAATCTGGTAACAATCCATCTACCACGAAGCCTGCTTTTCTTATGATATTACGATAATTTTCTATTTCATGTAAATTATCAGAATGTTCTACCACCGCGTCATATATATAATGCCTATACTGATTTTTTCTCTTAAAACCAGTCCTATAATCAGCATCTATAAAGTATGAAATAATTGCATTTATTCTTGGCCATGGACCAAAATCCAATACCAAATCGAAATGACCAAGCTTGGAAATATTTCTTAAACTTTTTAAAGGCTTATGCATATCAAATTCATAAATACAGTCAATATTGTGTAATGCCTTAACCATACCTGCATTGTTTTTTGCGCAAATAAATACTATTTCCGCTTGAGGATGCTGATGTCGTATTTCATCTACTACCGCACTAAGTACAATAGTATCACCTATACCTGCTGTCTTCACAATGGCTATCTGTAATGAGTTAATTGCCTTAATATCAGGCTTAGGAGATTTCTTATGAAACATTCCCAAGCCAAACAATAAGGGACAACCAAGCCATTTATCCAATTTTTTCATAAGTGGATTATTACGTTCACTCATACATAACGACCTCGGAAATCAATATATTCTCTTATATAGTACTAAACCATATCCAAGCGATAACATCACACCCACTACTAAACCTGCAAGTGTGATAAGCTTTTTTCTTGGCCCTGATGGCTTTTTTTCTTCTGGCAGATTGGCTGGGTCTACTACCTGGATATCCATGGATTCCATGGTTTGCTGGATTTTGGCCTGCTCTATCTGCTTTGTTAAATTGTTATATATCTCTTGCTTAATAGTGGCTTCTCTATATAGCTTTTGATATTCCAGAATATCATCTGCCATGCCAG
>ERZ506905.628-NODE-628-length-11199-cov-5.20962_pt1 | contig 11199 bp, 9 predicted proteins | sample MGYA00513175_ERZ506905 | MGnify/ENA metagenome assembly ERZ506905
CTTTTGAAAGTTTGTCGCCTGTATCATACGTAAAATTCCCATCCTTGAGCAATCCGCTCGTATCCACTTTAAGATTAGGATCCGTATCATGCTGAGTTACCGTATTATTTTCGTTGATATACAAAATCTGTTCATATGGCGGTCCCCCGGCAGCATACACATTTCCGTTACTTACCCCCCCAGTGTACATCCAGCCGCTAAGCTGAAGACAATGAACCGCCTCAAGCTTTCATTCGATTTCATATACATTCCTCCTTATATTTATTTTTATAAATTATTATTCAGTTATATATTTTATGTTACTATTATATATCTTATTGCCGACTTTTTAAAGCCAATTTATCTGGTACTATTCTCTCATTATTTACTTTTATATATAATTATTTGTAATAATATATTTATAAAATTAATATTTTATTAATATTATATATTAATAAAATATTACAAAAAGGTTTGTAAAAAAGAGCATTTCATGAAATCCCTCGTCAGAAGGTTTCATAAAATGCTCTATTTTTTGAATATGGTGTTACCAAAAGCAGTCCTTATTTGTCGCTTGTAAAAGCCTGCCGTTATATTCGGATGAGCTATGGTCAAATCTCTCTAACGGGCTCGCCACGTGCAAGCCCCTACAGGTGATCGAATGGGGCGTGGCTGAATCTCACAGTGGGCGGCCCAGCCACGGCTGTCCGTTTTGGCAGCCGTCCTGCGCCTTCCGTTGATCGGCACCTGACGGGCCAAGGACAGCCCCTACGCATACGGCCGTTGGCCGTGTACTTTTTTGCGACCGGCTACCGGCCACCTGCGAACTGCGTTTATTTTATTTCTGGCCGACGTACTGTTTGATCAATTCGCTCTGTTCTTTGACTAAGGCTTCCAGTTCAGCGATTTTCTTATCCTGTTTATCAACGGTATCTTCCAAGCCTTCGATTTTCTTGGCCATAACGGTCCGTGACGTCGTGACGCCGCTGCCCTGGCCGATTTTAAAGCTCAGGCCAGCGTTGAACATGTTTTCTCCGTTGCCGAAGTTCGTGCCCAGGCTGAACATGGTGTCTTCGTTGGGACGATAAAAGGCGCCGAAAGCGACGCTGTTGGCATTGCGGTAATTGCCGTAACCGACGGCAAAGTCCCATTTGTCATCCGGGTCGAAATCCAGTGGATGGAGGGCTGCCAAGGCAGCGGCGCCGGCACCGACTTTGTTGACCTTGTTGTCGAGATTCGAGACGCGGTTATTGATGTGGTAAATGGATTCCGTGTTGGTCGCAACTTTATCTTCTACCGCCTTCAGCTGGGCCACATTGACAGCATCCGTGTCTGCAAAGCCGGCTGCGACATGAGTAATCTGGCGGGTATGGGTACCGTCCCCGACCGACACAGCGCCCCAAGAGGATTTCCAAGTAGGAGAATCAATGTTGCTGGTCCCGAATCCCGGCTCCCAGCCGTAAACACCGGCCGCTGTAGAAGCAAGGGACCCACTGCCCAGGGCTACGCCGCCTTCGACAGTGGCATTGGCATTATGTCCCAGGAATACTTTTTACGCATCATTAAGTGAAAAAAAGGGCTATCGCATGTGCGACAGACCCTACAAACTCTGTGCTGCAAACTATAAAGTAAACGGGACCTCGCACGATGGCAGAAGCCTTCGTGCGAGGTCCCTTGTATTCATGGCTGCGGGATATGTTGGGCCAAATCTTTGGTCATTTCTATGTGTTCAAAGTATTTATGGGTCTTCCACAGGAGCGCGCTGAAGGCGCTGAAGGTCAGGCGGAAGCGGAAGTGTTTGAAGCTGATAGGGCCTTCAAACATGGGGACGCGGTCCAGGTCATACGGGTCGTCCCAGGGGAAGTCACGGCCTGTTTCTACGGTAAAGGCGTAGCGGTAGCCGGCGCCCCGCGTTTCTTCCATGACCATATCGTTATATTTGCCTTCCGGGAAGGCGATGAAGTGGCACGGTTTCCCTGTCATCTTTTCGATGATGTCTTTGGAATCCTGCAGTTCGTGACGCACGCCGGCCCGGTCAAAGCTGGTCAGGGGCTTATGGCTGATGGTGTGGGACCCGAATTCCATGCCGTCGGCGGACATTTCCTTGACCTGGTCCCAGGTCAGGTAGCCCGGCGTATTCATGAGGTTGATGATCAGGAATATGGTACCGCGCATGTGGTATTTCTTCAGGATGGGATAGGCGTTTTCATAGTTGTCGACGTAGCCGTCATCAAAGGTGATGAGGACTGGCCGGTCAGGCAGGTCGCCTTCGCCGCGCATGTAGGCATCGAATTGTTCCAGCGTAATGGAATGGTAATCGTTGTCGTGCAGATATTTCATCTGTTCGTCAAAGTTAGCCGGCTTCATGGTCAGCACGGTGTTGAATTTATTATTGACCTGATGGTAGTTCAGGACCGGGACGCCTGTCAGGTGATAGTTCGTCGACCCGAAATACCAAAAAGCAAAGATACCGATAAGGAGGACCAGGACGGTGAGAATGACGCCGATGATCCACGAGCATATTTTCTTCAACATAAGACTTCCTTTATTTTGTTACGTTTTTCAGGGTCTTGATGAAATGGTTCTCAGTCAGCCATTTTTCATCGCCTTTTTCCAGGGCTTCTTTCAGCTCTTTGATACAGATATTTTCCATATGGATCGTTTCGATGGTCGTCGTCATGTATTTCGTTTCTTCATACATGTAATCATCCAGTTCCTGCTTGACCAGGACGTCTTTCAGTTCAAAGAGCAGGTCTTCCGATTCCTGCTGGATGGCCAGCAGTTCGGTCCAGTGGCTGTATTCTTCTTCGGTCAGAACGAACTCGCCGTACATGTCCGTGACCAGCTGTTCCTGGGAACAGAGGATCTGTTTGGCATAATCGACGCCCGTAGACCGGTCATAGACATGGAGCTCACGGTTTTCTCCATTGACACTAACGCGCATGGCGTAACACCTCCGCTTGAGTTTAATCAAAGTACATACATCCTCTATTATACAGGATTTTGAGAAGACGACAAGTGTTTTTTAGCATAAAAAAGGACTTACCGTTATGCGGCAAGTCCTTTTTACGTTCGTCGTAGGTCGTTCATCGTTGGTCGTGAAGGGTCTAAAAATTACCTCCCTTTTCGATGAGCGATGAACGACGAACGAAAAACTTTTAAAATAAAAGAACCGTGCATAATGGCCTAAGCCCTTATACACGGTTTCTTCCCTACAAGCTAATTATGCTTCTACAGGGTATACGCTAACTTTGCGGTTGTATTTACCAGCGCGTTCGAAAGCAACTTTACCTGCAGCCGTAGCGAACAACGTATCATCTTTGCCGATGCCTACGTTCGTGCCCGGATGGAAGTGCGTACCACGCTGGCGAACGATGATGTTGCCGGCTTTAACGATAACGCCGTCATGGCATTTTACACCAAGGCGTTTCGATTCGCTATCACGGCCGTTACGCGTGGAGCCTGTCCCTTTTTTATGAGCGAAAAGCTGTAAGTTGAAATTGAACATTCCGTCCACCTCCTGACGTCTATGAGTCGAGTACGACGTATTCTCCATACTGCCGTACAATTTGTTCCAAACCTGCTACCATAGTCCCTAAGATGATCTGTGAGGCTTCACAGGGCTTGGGGACCTGGACGGATAAGAAGCCATCGTTTACTTCATACGGTACGTCATGCGAAGCGTACTGCATGAGACCCAACAAGGCTGTCTGCGACAATGCCGATACGGCGGCACAGACGATATCGCTGCCGGCTTCGTCATAATCGGCATGGCCTTTTATGGTAAAACCCGTGTAGCGGTCTTTCTTATCGCGATGCATCGTAATGGTAATCATTAGCCTTCAATCTTTTCGATTGTAACTTTCGTGAACGGCTGACGATGGCCCTGACGACGACGGTAGTTGGATTTTGCTTTGTATTTGAAAACGAGGACTTTCTTTTCTTTGCCCTGAGCCAATACTTTTGCAGTTACTTTAGCGCCTTCAACAACGGGAGTACCTACTTTAACATCACCGTCGTTAACGACTGCCAATACCTGGTCGAATACTACGTTGGAATCAACATCGGCATTCAGTTTTTCGACGAAAATGTTGTCGCCTTCCTGGACACGATACTGTTTTCCACCTGTTTTGATAATAGCGTACATGAGTGACACCTCCTCATCAATATACTCGCTGAATACGGCGTCCCTTGCGGGAGCTTGTGAGCCTCTCCACGCGGCTTATCCATAGCCACTTATGCTACGACTTCCCTAATATACCATAAACGTGGGGCGATGTCAAGGGATTCTTGGGGGCTAATGCCCCGCAGGCCGCCTCGAGTGATCCTCGGCCCATAAAATCGCCCCGTCTGGTGTCTTCGTAGGGGACGCCCAAAGGGCGTCCCGCGTGAATCCTGTGTACATCCCCAATGGCATGCGCGGCAACAGATTCAAAAGAACGACATCGCCTCGAGTGACCCTCGGCTCGTAAAATCGCCCACCCGGGGCCTTTGTTCATTCCCATCGCCTGTATGCGATATCGTAGGGGACGGCTAAAAGCCGTCCCGCGTGAATCCTCCGCATAACTGGAGACACGACAGATAGCTCGTTGTCCGTGATGCATAAAAGCCTACCATTATACCAGCACGGGCTGTGATGAAATCTCCCTAGCGGGCTCGCCACGTGCGAGCCCCTACGCACAAGACCATGGGCCGTGTATTGCGGTCCGCAGGACCGCGGCGACCTGCCACCTGCGGCCGGCGAACTGCGTTCATTCCATGATTCCAAAAAAGCGCTGTCCTTATGGACAACGCTTTTTTACTACAAACTCTGAACTACAAACTTTTCTCTTAATTCCCGTTATGGTTGAAGTAGTCGGCCAGGCCTTTGACGATGCTTTCGGCAAAGTTCTGCTGCTGGGCATCGGAGTTGAGGGCTTTTTCTTCGTTCGGGTTGGAGATGAAGCCCAATTCCAGCAAGGTTGCCGGCATGTTGGTGTGCAAGAGGACGTAGAAGTTGGCCGTCTTGACGCCGCGGTCGGCAAAGTTCGTCGCCTTCATGTTCTGAAGGTGGATGTAGTTGGCCAGACCGTAGTCATACGGGGTCTTACTGTTGTAATAGGCTGTGACGCCGCCTGCTGACGGGGAATCGAAGGAATCGATGTGGATGCAGACGAAGACGTCGGCTTTGGCTGCATTGGCGATATTGCAGCGGGCCTGCAGTTCTTCGACAGCACCATCATACGGTGCGTAGACATCGACGTCAGTCGTACGGGTCATGATGACATTGGCACCAGCTGCACTGAGCAGGGATGCGACTTTCTTGGAAATGGCCAGGGTAATGTCTTTTTCCTTGGAATACGTTCCGACAGCGCCGGAGTCCGAACCGCCGTGGCCGGGGTCGATGGCAATGGTCTTGCCCTGGAGGCCCTTGGTCAGGCTGTAGGTCTTGCTGCTGCTATAGGCCGGGACATTGGTTGCCGGCTGCTTGGTAGACGACGGTTTCCAGCTCTGGGATGGCTTGGTCGCCCCTTTGATACCGATATTGGTATCACCCCAATGGCTCCACTGCTTGAGCTTGCCCGATTTATCGTTGATGTCGATGACGACACGGCTCGATACTTTACTGCCTGTTGCCCCGGGAAGGGTAAAGACTTTGACGTCATTCTTGGTGACGGCCCGCGGGACCTTGATGGTCACGTCCGTACTCGACGAGCGAGACGATAAGGTGACACGGGAAATGACGTTGCTGTTGGGCTTATAGCTCTTAGCCACATTCTTGCCAATCCCTGTGTTAGGCAAAGTGACGAAAACATACTCGCCGGAGTTATCGATGTATAGCTTGGGATTGGCCTTACCGCTGACATCGAGGACGGTCCGAACAAAAGGCGTGTTGGCATCTGTTCGCGTTGCCGTCCGCACATTGGTAATTTCCGGCTTAGCCGCCGCCTGGGCCGATACCATCGGTATCAGGAAGACGAGCAGCATAAGCGGAAGGATCCACAATTTTTTCAACACAGTATCTTCTCCTTTACGATCCTAAACTGTTTCAACTTATTTATTATACAACGATTCGGGCGGAATTGGCAATCATTTTCTGTAGGGGCGACCACGTGGGGCACCCGTTGACGCAAATCCGGTTCACAAGTATTTCACATGTACCCGGCGGGCTCGCCACGCGCGAGCCCCTACAAAACATAATATAAAAAATTAGCAATCATTTTTATCTCGTGGCTCGTGGCTAGGGGTTAGTAGTTAGCGAAAAAGGACTGTTTCATGATGGCAGATACCCTCATGAAACAGTCCCTATAAGACAACCTCTCAGACCGCCTTCGGCGGCCAGCTCTCCTATGAGGCGAGCTTTTTTAGAACAAGAAGTTGATTTCTACATCGGTGAATTCGTCAGGGTCAGCGGCATTGCCGTGTTTGGTCTGAGTGCCAAAGGTCTGGGCTGCCGTGAGGATGACGTTCTTGGCCAGGGTGTAGTCGATGCCGACGCCCCAGGATTTGACGTTATCCAGGACGCTGTCATCGCGCCAGGAGTTGGTCGCACCACCGAGGAGCGCGCCCTTGTCGGAGTTGATGTATTCGACCCAGGCATCCCAGGAGCCGCGGGCATCGCTGTCAGCCGAACCGTAGGTCAATTTGCCGATCCATACTTCCGGATCATTGGTAACGTCATTATTGATTTTTTCATAGTTAGCCAGGGCGTTCCATTTGCCGAAGTTGAGGCTGGCATAAGCGCCCCAGAGATCATCAGCCTTAAAACCGTTAATACCATTGAAATCATTATAGTAGACGCCGACAGCCGAACCAGCTGCCCGGCCGCCGCCGAAGAAGCCTTCCAATTCGCCATAACCGGTTTTAACACCAAGAAGTCCATTGCCTTCAACAGTATCACCGGCTTTGAATTTACCATAACCAGCCGTAGCTGCGAAGTGGTCGTTGGTGTATTTCAATTCAGCCCGGTCGAAGACGTCGCCATACTGGAAGCCGTAAGCGTTTTCACCGCCCAGGACGTACGTATCGGTACGGCCGACGCTGAGGTTCCAATGGTCGCCGCCGAAGTTGTAGTCGACTTTGGCATCGTCCGTGAAGATGTTGCCGTTATCGCTGGCAGCGCCGTTATCGGCGAAGTTGATGTCATCCGTGCTGATGCCGTAGGTTACGGTCGTGCGGTCATTGACCTTGGCATTGGCGCGGACGCGGACGCGGTAATCCCAGGAAGCGTCTTTCTTATAGCCCGTGCTGGCCTCGCTGCTGGTGTCCTGATGCCGGAAACGGATACGGGCATCACCGCTGAGTTTTACGTTGCCCACGCGGTTTTCCAGGGCACTGACGCGGACGCCGAGGTTGTTCAGTTCGTCAGCATATTCATCAGCCAATTTGTTGATGAGGGCGCGCTGTTCAACGGACGCTTTGTCCATGTGAGCCATGGCTTTGGCGACCATTTCAGCGGCTTCGTAACGGGTGATGTTGCGTTCGCCCTGGAAATAAGAGCCGTCTACGCCCTGGATGATGCCGGCGTCAGCGAGTTCGACGACGGATTTATAAGCCCAGCTGTCGCTCGGTACGTCGACGAAGGGGTTGGCTGCAAAAGCGCAGGCTGCGCCGACAGCCATCATAGTGGCTAAGGATGTAACGATTTTCTTTTTCATCAATATGACCTTCTTTCTCTGTGTGAAAGCCTGGAAGCATGACACGATGAAGGCGTTCCCCTATCCGCTGCGGTCGAGTGTGCCTGGTTTCCTCTCGCATTACATAAAGGTTTTGCCCACATTGTCCCATTTATCACATGGCTTGTTCCAATGAGTACATAGTCATTATACATTTCATGATATTAATTGTCAATATCTTGTTTGGGAGCAAAAAAAGGACCTGTCTTTTATACGACAGGTCCTTTTCTGTAGGGGCGCCCTTTAGGCCGCCTATTCTTCTGTTGTCGGGGGTTTATACTTCGGCGACATGGGGTTGGTCTGGGGCGTGAGGTTCTTCATGCGGCCCAGCTGGTCGCTCTTGTCGGAGAAGTAGGTGTGCAAGGTGAATTCGGCCATTTCCGACAGCGGTTCGTCGAGGAAGGCTTCGTAAAGTTCTTCGATTTCCGGGTTCTGCCAGCTGGCTTTGACGTCCGTATCGTCGTCGCTCTTGTACAGCGAAGCGATGCGGGCTTCCTGGACTTTCTTGACCTGCGGCAGTTTGACTTTCGGCTGGCCGCCGCCGCCGATGCAGCCACCGGGGCAGGCCATGACTTCGATGAAGGAATAATCTTCAAAGGAGTCGTTCTTGATGAGGTCGTCGATGAAGGCGCGGGCGTTGCCCAGGCCGCTGATGGCAGCGACGTGAAGGACGAAGTGGCCGAAGATGACCGTTGCCTTCTTGACGCCCTGCAGGCCGCGGACCGGTTCAAAGGGGATGAAGTCTTTCGGTGCCGGACGACCCGTGAACATGTGGTAAGCCGTACGGATAGCCGCTTCCATGACGCCGCCGGAGTTGCCGAAGATACGGCCGCCGCCGGAAGCTTCGCCAAAGGCCTTGTCGAACTGGCCGTCTTCGAGGTTGGCGAAATCAATGTTTTCGTCCTGGATCCACTGAGCCAGTTCACGTGTCGTAATGCAGATATCCGTATCGCGGATTTCCGGTTCATCCCAGAAGAGGCCGGCTGCGCTCAGTTCAGGACGGCGGATTTCTGCTTTCTTGGCCGTGCACGGCGTGACGCAGACATTGACGATCTTCTTGGGGTCGATGTTCTTCTGCTGGGCGAAATAGGTCTTGATGACCGGGCTGAGGATGCTGATAGGACTCTTGGTCGACGACAGATGCTGGAGCAGGTCGGGGTAGAAGGTTTCGGCAAATTCGACCCAGGCCGGGCAGCAGCTGGTGAACTGCGGGATAGGAATTTCTTCGGACTGCAGGCGGTGCAGGAGTTCCGTTGCTTCTTCCATGATGGTCAGGTCGGCGCCGAAATCGGTATCGAAGACATAGTCCGCACCGAGCGTACGCAGGGCAGCGACCATCTTCCCTTCGACAAAGGTACCGGGGTCCATGCCGAAGGCTTCGCCCAGGCCGACGCGGACAGCCGGAGCCGTCTGGAAGATGACGATCTTTTCAGGGTCTTTCAGGGCTGCCTTGACCTTGTCGACATCGTTGACTTCGACGATGGCACCAAAGGGGCAGGCAGACGAACACTGGCCGCAGTGAACGCAGATGGGCATGTCGCCTGTACTGGACAGGGAATAGTAGTCCAACACAGTCTGTGTGTCGGCACAAGCCCGGCGACATAAGGTGCAGTTCTTACACTTCGTCACATCAAATTGAACGGCACAGTTGTGTTCATCAATGGGAACACGACGGTCAATTTTTTCAAAACGGGAATGAAATTCAGGCATATGCAGATACTCCTTTTCGGTCAGAAATTCAATAAGTGTAACTAACAGTAACTATGTAACATTTTATCACAAACTTCATTACCTATAGGATAATACAAAGTGGCATGGATTTCCATTACTTTTGTGTAATTCATCTGCCTATTTTTCCATAATTTCTATGCTTTTTTGTAATATTTAAGAAAAATCGCCGTAATCTATGATTTTAAGTCTTCTAACTCACACCATCTTTCGGTCAGCGTATCGACTTTATCCTGCGTTTCCTTCTGCTCGGCCAGCAGGGATTCGACTTCTTCGTAATTGCTCCCGGCGGCGGCAATTGCCGCATTGAGGCCTTTGAGCATGGCTTCGTAGCGCGGCAGTTCTTCCGTGATGCGCCGCAATTCTTCTTCCTGCCGCGACGTCAGGCCGGCTTTTGCTTTGGTAGGCGTAATATTCGTTTTAGTAATAGAAGGTGAAACGGGCTTTTCGCTTTTCTTTTCTTGGTGATGGCTGTATTTTTCTTCCAAGTATTCACTATAGTCGCCGTAAAAGCGGTCCCATGTCCCCTTTTCTAATGTGAAAAGTTTATCAACCACCCGGTCCAGGAAGTAGCGGTCATGGGATACGACGAGGACGACGCCCTGGAAGGTATCGAGGTAGCGTTCGAGGACGGTCAGGGTCGGGATGTCCAGGTCGTTCGTCGGTTCATCCAGGAGGAGGACGTTGGGCTGGTCCATGAGCAGGCGCAGCAGGTACAGGCGCCGCCGTTCGCCGCCGCTCAGCTTGGCAATGTAGGTATACTGCATTTCTTCAGTGAACAGGAACTGGTCCAGCAGGCGCGTCGCCGAAATGCGCTGGCCGAACTGGTTGGTCACGAAACGGCCGTGTTCCTGGACGTAGTCGATGACCCGCATGCCTTCGTCGAACTGGGGCAGCTGCTGGGTAAAGAAGCCGAAGCGCACGGTCTGGCCGATAGTGACCGTCCCTTCCGTCGGCGCCAGCTGGCCGGCCAGGACTTTGAGCAGTGTCGACTTGCCGACGCCGTTCTCGCCGATGATGCCGATGCGGTCGTGCTTGACGACGTGATAGGTCACGTGCTGGAACAAGGGATGGGCCGGGTCGTAGCCGAAGGCCATGTCGTCGATGTCGATGATGGTCTTGCCCAGGCGGACGGACGTGTCGAACATTTCCACTTCGCCGATGGGTTTGCCCGCTTCGATGGCGCAGAGCTGTTCATACCGTTCCTTACGGGCTTTCTGCTTCGTCGACCGGGCCTGGGCGCCGCGCTGGATCCAGGCCTTTTCACGGCGGATGAGGTTGCGCCGCTTGGCTTCGCTCGCTTCTTCCCGTTCGAGCCGGGCCTGGCGCTGTTCCAGGTACTGGCCGTAATTGCCGGTATAAGTATAGACGTGGCCCCGGTCGAGTTCGATCATGGAATCGGCAACGCAGTCCAGGAAATAACGGTCATGCGTACTGAGCAGGATGGCGGCCTTGCTGTCGCGCAGGTATTCTTCGAGCCACATGATGGTCTTGTCGTCGAGGTGGTTCGTCGGTTCGTCCATGATGAGCAGGTCACAGGGCATGATCAGGGCCCGGGCCAGTCCCAGGCGCTTGCGCTGGCCGCCGGACAATTCGTCGACGGACTGGGAAAAATTGGAAATGCCCAACTTACTGAGAATGATCTTGGCATGGGCTTCCAGTTCCCACGCCTGCTGTTCGTCCATTTCGGCACTGAGGGCGACGACGGCTGCATCGTCATCGCGCTGGACCGCTTCTTCGTAGCGCTGGAGGAGCTTCATGACCGGCAGGTCGCCGTCGAGGACGCTTTCCAGGACCGTATGGCCCGGCACGAACTGCGGTTCCTGGGGCAGATAGT
>ERZ506905.629-NODE-629-length-11171-cov-6.3817_pt1 | contig 11171 bp, 7 predicted proteins | sample MGYA00513175_ERZ506905 | MGnify/ENA metagenome assembly ERZ506905
ACGGATCCGAGAGGCCGTTTTAGCCGGAGTAACAGCCTGGCTTGACGCCGGTGTCGTAGTCATTCAAGCCCGAGAAAGGATCACTGAGCGCGAGTTCAGGAGGTTCCGACGGCGGGGGATTCCGTCCCTCGCCGTACAAGGACTGCGTCAGAAAGGATTTCGTGGTCGAAGTGACAGCAAATCGGGGGCTACCCCCGAGGAGAAAAGCCTCGGCCAGATCGAAACCTTCCCTCTTTAGAGGGGAGTTGTTTAGAAAGGCAAAAAAAGCCATCGACTCGGAGCGGGAAACCCCAAAAATGGCCTCCAAATAGAAAAAAGCCCGTCGGTCTGGAGGGGACGGGCGGGCTTTGAGGGGTAAAAGGACTTCGAGCTTCGTCAGGATGCGAGGTCGCTTGGATCGATGTCGAAGTTGTCGAGCACCGGCGTCGCCAACTTGTCGTCTTGGTCGTCCTTCTTGCGTCGAGAGCGAGATTTGTTCTTCGCAAAGTCCGGATCGAAACCGCACTTTTTCAGCCATGGCAGAAAGTAGGCGGTTTGAACCGGATCCTGCAGTGCGTCGATGAGTTCGGAGAGCAGCGAGTCCCAGCTTTCAAGACGCCCTCTTCCCCACTCGCTTCTGAAGTCGGCACGTGCGTGCAGAATCATCCCGAAGTGCGTGGCCTGTTTGCGCGTCAGATGTACGACGACTTGCTCGCTGTTTTCGTGACTTGCGTCCTCGCCGCTGTACCACAGGAAAATGATGGTATCGAGACGACGTCCGTGCACAGCTTTGAGCGAATAAGAAACAGTCATCATCGTGTGCTCGTTGATCTGCTTGATGGCGGGATCAAGAATACGCTTGCGAAGTTCCGACGGCGAGAAGTTGGACTCGACTTGAAGACGCTGCAAAAGCGTGCTGATTGCAATGACAAGACGTCCGCCGTTCTTGTACTGCGAAAGCATCTCAAAAATGCGAATGGCATTGAACGACTTCAGACTGCCAACGGTGGAGATTTGGTACGTCGTGTACTCACGCGACAAACCAGAAATCAGTTTGGCGATGTGACGCCCGAAACAGATGTCGACACAATCATGGTTCGGATCGTACACAACGCTCTGCACCCAACGCATTCGCATAATGATGTTTTGTCCGCCGGGAACTGTGGGCGGAAACTCAACGTCAACCGACGAGTTGTAGAGGCTGCCTTCAAAAGCCTCGCGCATGACTGTACGAACGCTGCCAGGTGGCACACCGATTGCGATCAAATCCTTTCGCGTCAAACGGTAGAAGCGCTCGTCCGTAATGGGGTGATTTCCTGCCTTCGCAATGGCCGCCACAATCAGTCGCTTGTGATTGATCGGAAGCTTGTAGTTTGCGTTGATCAGTCGATTGTCCTGAAAGACGACGTTGCTTGGCGCTTCGAGTGCATTCCCCTGAACAACTTTTAGCAGCGCATCGTTGAGCTTGTTCTCATCAAGCACGGAGACGCTGTTTTCTACTTCGAAAAGTTGCGCACCCTGCGTTGCCAACTTTGTGGATGGAGCATCCTTCGCCGGCTTGAGCTTGAGAGTCCCTTCGGAACCAGTCGAGCGAGACACCTTTTTCGTCTGAGACGATTTCTTCCTCAACTTCACCGCTGGTGAGGACGAGGCGTCCTCGAAGAGGTCGCCCTGAGATGCCGGATCGAGAGTCGCTGCCGCCTCTGCCGTCGCGGCATTGGAAGCCTTCGACCGTTTGCGAACCCTCGGAGCAGTCCCAAAAGCACGGCGCTTCGTGACGCGCTTTTCGGTCGCCACAACGGGATCCGTTACCACCGACGTCATATCTTCCCCTGCGGCAGTAGGCTGTTGACCCGACCCGGCCTTCTCAGAGGCCGATTGAGCCGTTTTTCGGGATTTCCGACCCAATCCAGTCACGTTTGCAAGGCCCGTGAGGAGGCTCAACCGGCTGGGCACGCCCTTGCGCGTACGCTTTGAAGGGGCCTTCTCAGAGGTCGGTGCGTCATTAGTCTGTTTTTTAGCCGTCAAAGTCTTCTCCGAATCATATCCTTCCCTCTTGCACAGTCCCGTTCGCTGTACACCCTGTTGTGCATAACTCTGTTGACAACCTGTGGCCAAGCTGTGTGCAACCGATATTTTCAAGTCTTTCCGTGCCGAAACCGAGCTCAAAACGCCTCATGAAGGACATTTTTAGGCCAGTACAGCGAACACCCCTGCAACACTAGGCAAGATACGAATCCAACCACCTCAAACCCCCATGTTATCCACAGAAAACATAAAATCTCTGTGGATAACCACCCTGAATTCTGTGCATAAACGCCAAAATCGGGCCGCGGATTTTGTGGTGGTACTCGCGGATTCTGTGGTGGTTTACACGGAAACTGTGGCGTTTCGTGCGGAAACTGTGGCGTTTTGCGCGGATTCTGTGGTGCAACCTCATATCCTCGCCTGTGCCACAGGCCCATTCGGCGTCCCTAAAATATATAAAAGATATAAAAAGATAAAAAGCGAAGCACGCGAAAGTTATCCACAGGAAACAACATCCACCTGACACTTGGATCAACCCCGCCCTTTTTTCGATTTTTAGAAAGGAATTCGTTCTATCCCTTCGTCAACCTACAGGATGGCTTCAACCTACCTCTTCCAACCTTTCTTTTTCCTCGCCAGGAGGAAGGCAAAAAGCCGCTATTTCAGAGAGCGCTATACCAAGTTCGAAAACCCAAAGTCTCCAGAGCGCATAGCCGTTATGATACACCGTGTTTTTAGAGAGCGGAATTCCACTCGGGTAAATCTTTCTCTAATAAACGATTCGCCATCGAGTCACTCAAATAAATCATCTGTACCACAATAGGTTTCATTGCTCAAAGGTTCATAATGGACATAGCGGCAACGCTTCAAAAGCGTTGTTAATAGGAGAGCGGTTTTCAGCTTGCACAAAGGGTGACTAATAGGCATAATAAAAAGCATCTGAAAGGACGGGTTATGGCACTCACTTTAGCGATAGCAAATCAAAAAGGCGGCGTAGGCAAAACGACCATCGCCACACAGATCGCCTTCGACCTGGCGTTGCGCCGAGGCAAGAAGGTTCTCTACATTGACATGGACGCCCAAGGCAATGGGACGACGGTTCTTAAAAAGGGAGCGGATATTGAGGGCAGTGAAGCCCATGATCTCTTCGACACGTCTTTGGACATCGTTGAACCTCAACCCTCCAACTATCCAGGGATTGACATCATTCCAACCAAGTCGAACAGCGTGATTTCGTACAGCCTCGAAGGTCTGTCTGACGAATGCATCCGCGATCCGCGGATGCAGCTCGACAAGATCCGGGACCGCTACGACATCATCGTAATTGACTGTCCTCCGAACCTTGGCATCAAGCTCAAGGCTTCGCTCACCATGGCCGACGCCGTGCTCTGTCCCATCCGTCTTTGCGGCTTTTCAGTAGAAGGGCTTGACGGCCTGCTGTCTACCATTGACGAGATTCAACAGGTCAATAACCCGGACCTGATCCTCGCCGGCGTTCTCATCAATGCGTTCGACAATTCGGTGACGCAAAAGGCCGTTCTCGAACACATCCAGCAGACGCTCCAAGGCATCGTCATGGAAAATGTGGTGCGAAACCGCACCCCGCTCGACACTGCCAACACTTACGGCATCCCCGTCTGGGAAGTCCCGAGCGCCTATCGTGCCGTGGAAGAACTCACGCAGACGTTTGATGAAGTCTATAAAAAGGCTGGCATTGGAGTTGCCAAGGTGAAACAAAATAAGAAAAAGGTTGCAAAGAAATGAAGATCAAACCACAGCTCAAAATGGATTTTCAGCGCATGAAGGCCAAGGTACAGCGCGTCAATGATCAGGCCGCGTCGCGCAAGGAAATCGGTCGCACGCTCATGATTCCCCTGGAAGACATCGAGGTCGTCAGCAACGTGCGCAAGCACTTCAACGAAGCCTCGATCGACGAGCTGGCGGATTCGATCAAGAGTCTCGGCCAGCAATCTCCCATCACTGTCAAAGCTCATGAAACGGAGCCCGGCAAATGGGTGCTCGTCACCGGTGAACGCCGTTTCCGCGCCGTCAAGAAGCTCGGAATGCCGACCATTCTGGCTCGTGAGGACGACGGTAGTCATACCACCGCCAAGCAGATCGTCGAAAACATTCAGCGCGAAGACATGAGCATTCTCGACATCGGTCGTGCGCTCCATGAGCTCAAAGAGGTTGAAGAGCTTGACATCAAGTCAATGGCTACTCTGCTCGGCAAGGATAAGCGCTTTGTTTACCGTGCGCTCATCGTGACGGAACTTCCTGAAGAGATTCAGGAGCTTTGCGTCAAGAACATTCTTCGCGACGGCGTTGCGATTGAATGCCTGATGCGCATGATCAAGAAGAACCAGGACTGGAAGGGCTGGATCATTTCTGAAGTGCTCGCCGAAGTCGAAAGCCAGACGCAGAACGAAAAGAACCGTGCCCGTGCGGAAGCTCAGGCCGCCGAGGAAGGCGACGACAATGCCTCCATCTCTGGTGAGGAAAACGAGTCCGGTGAAGTTGAAGCCGAAGCGCCCAACATTGTCATCACCCGCAAGTTCGTCACGGAACTTGAGGTCAAGCTCAAGCGCAAGAAGCAGCGTCGTTCGACGAAGAATCCCATTCCGCTTCGCGACGAACCTCTCACGCTTGCAAATGCTGATCGCCTGAAGCGAATCAAAGGGTACGAGAACTACAAGTTCAACGGACTCAAGGCTCGCATCACCTGCATGTTCATGCTTCCGGACGTCTTTGGCGATGACACGATGCACGGCGGCGAGGAAGATCCTCTCCAGTGCGCACAGTTCACGACGATTTCGGTCGAGTCTCCGAACGTCGCCGTCATCGAATTTCAAAACAAGCTCTACGAGGTGCCAATCGAGAACGTCGTCATTACCGGCATTTATCCTTTGAAGGACTTGAAGGCCAAAAAGGAGTGAGGTGGTCGCATGTCAGAAGAAGACGATTTTCCGCCTATCCTTCGTGTTCTTAATGCACTCTGCACGCTTCAACAGCCTTCAACCGCCATGCTTGCAGGCTCTTCTGGACTCTCCGAATGGGCTGTAAAGCGACAGCTGGTCAACCTTCGAGATACATTCAAGGTGCAATGGCGCTTTGAAAGATCAGGCAAGTCCGTAGACGGCGGTCGAGGCCATTACGTCATCGAGGACATGGGCGTTTTTGACCGTTCAAAGGTCATAGGACTTTGCCTGCCCAAACCCAAAACAAAGGTGTGAACCACAAGCGGGGTCCCCTTTCGGAGACCCCATTCCGACGCCGAAGGCTCGACATCGAGAATTTCGTGAGCCTAGCCAGGATTGTGGGGCGGAACGAGATGGTTCGCAACTTCCTTGTTGCAGATATTCTGCCAGAGAAGATCGACCAAAGCTTGCCTCATCGAAGGCGACACCATGACCAAAAAGCCCCGATTTTCGGGGCTTTTGTCATCAACGAGAATTCGTTCAAGATTAAGGCTTGATCGCGTAAACCGACTTGTCTTTTCTTGCATAGACCGACTTGTCTTGTGGATGCGCTTTCCCATTGTTCTTCGTTGACACACCAGCAGGAAGAGTGCTGAAGGTCTGGCGGGCGTTCTGATCGGTCACTCCTAGTTCAATGCCTTCGTAATGACCGTTGGCGAGCACGTCAAGATCTTCCTGTGCACGCAGGGCTGCACCGCCGCGAGAGCCGATTGTCTCAACGACTGCCACCTCTCGAATCTTGTCCGTGTAAGCCACAGGCGGGGGAGGCACAGTAGGATCTTCGTATTGAAGCGGCGGTTCCGGTACGGGCTGTGGTGCTTGAGCGCATCCGCCCAGAAGTACGGTGCCCATCAAGACGCCGCATAGAGCAATGTATTTCAAGGGACTTCTCCAAAAGAATGAAAGCCCATTCATTCTGTCGAACCTAGGCTTCTTCCTTGGTGAGGATTCGAACAAGGTCCGGAGTCCCTTTCGAAGGCGGAATTGGAAGCGGGATGGCGCATGTTAGCCTCTTCGCTTTGAACGCAATCTTCCTCCGCCCTCATGTTCGAATCCCTCTTCCAGAAACTTTCTTCGCTTCGCCGACGTGACTCGGACGATGCGATCGACGACATGGTCAATGCGTCCGTCAAGAACGAAGGGCCAAGTGAAGACATCAAACATGACGCGGAGGACATCCGGGCAACGGACAGTGCTGCTCCTCACCAAGCGAAGCCGCAGGATGACGGCACGAGAGCGCGGGCACCATCGACCGATGAAATAACCGACATCGCTCCTGGCGAAGTCCTCAGTGAACGTCGTCGGACGGATGCGCCGCTCAGCATCGCAAATTACCAGGATCTGCTGCTCGCCACGCAGCATAGATCGAGTCTGGGACAGATATCGGAATATCCCCCTCAACCTCGCAAAGTTGAAGCGGTCTCCGTAGACGTCATCATGGCGTTCTTTGCGGACGCCATCCGGCAGTCGGCGGACGATCTGCCGATGGAGCGCGAGGAGATCGACACATACTTCCTTCCCGTGGTGAGGAGAGGGCTCATGTACATGCACCTGCTCCCGGCATCGCAGTTCCATCATCACAACGGGATAGGCGGTCTTTTCGCACACTCTCTGCAGGTGGCAACGCTCGCCGTAAGGCTCGGCAAGCAGAAGGTCTTCAACCAAAGGGATACGCCCAGAGAGCTTTATCAAAATTCAAAACGCTGGCTTTTCGGCTGTTGGTTGGCAGGTTTTCTGCATGACATCGGCAAGCCCGTGACGGACGTCATCGTCACGGGAGACGGTGAAACTTGGTACCCCTATTCCTCCAGCCTCACCGCTTGGCTCGACGACAACAACATCCGCGAATACCACTTCATCTGGCAGTCGGCAGGACACAACCGGCACCAGCAAAGCACGCTGATGTTCGTGCGCGAGATCGTTCCTCTGAAGACCTTCGACTGGCTCGCCGACTACGGTGCAAGAGCCATTTGGGAAGCTTGCGAGAGCACGCTCGTCAATCCGAGCAAAGCCGGAAACCTCATTGCCGAAGTCGTGCAGCAGGCCGACGAATTCACGTCTGGCGAAGACATCAAGGCACGCAACGAAGGACAGATCGACGGACGCCGCATGGGCGGAAGCCTGCCCGCAGCCGAATACATCATGGATGCGCTTCGTCTGCTCATTGCCGACGGCGTCATCCGCGTCAACGAAAAGGGTTCGATCCTGCACGTGACGACGTCGGGCACCTTCATCATTTGGACCACGAAGGCGAGCGAGCTCATCTACGCCCGTGTCCTTGAAGAAAAGCACGCGAGCGTTCCCAGGAAGATCGACCGAATGCTCGACTGTCTGGTGACAGGCGGCTGTGTAGAACCTGTTCCGCAGGATGTCAATCCCGTGGGCGGCTACATCTGGCCGGTAGTCTATGACATGCACCCCGAGCATCCCTTCAAGTCGATCAAGCTCAGAAGCACGCACGTGCTCTTTAACGGCCTTGTCCCTCCTGAACCGACGCTCGCCATCATCAACGGCTGGGAAGCTCAGAATCCGGCTGTCATCGAAGCTTGGGAGGCGAAGCATGGAAAGCTCCTTTCCGAGACCATGACGCAATCCATTCCCGACGCTTCAAATGTTCCTGCTGAACTTGTCACTGACAACACCGATCCGCAGGCTCTAGCGGGGGAAGAAAGCTACTTCGCCTCGCAGGCCGCCCCCGTCGCTGCTCAAGTGCCTTCGCAACCTACGGAGTCCCTGGTCGATCAGGTAACCAAGACGCAGTTGAAGGCCATCCTTTCGGGCAACGCTGTGCCCAACCCCGTTGCATCCAAACCCGAAACCACCGGGAACGTTCCTTCTGCACTGACTCCCTCTGTGAAGCCCGATAGAGCGTCCGTAGAGAACATCAAGCGGCGCATGGCGGACGGAGATCTCTCCTTTCTCATGCCGGGCAGCGAACCTCGCAGCGAAGAAGCTGCCCCGGCTTCTCCTTCCGCTTCTGCTACTGATCGAGTTCACAATTATCCGGAGAAGGCTACCCACAGTGAACAGCGCGAGCAACCCGACAAGGTTCCCAACAAGCCTTCGGATTCACTGGAGTCAGCAGGTTCCTCTCATCTTGTCCATGCCGTTTCCATGCCGACATACGAAGTGCCGGCGAAGCCGGTCTTCGTACCCAAGGGCAATCCTCCGGCCCTGACCCCCAAGAAGCCCCAGGCTACGCAGACACGGGCTTCCACGAGCGCTGGATTATCGGGTAGACAGCCGATGTCCAGGACGGTCGACAACCGTCCACGTCTGGGCGGAAAACCCATTTCCAGGAAGATCCCCATTGAAGACGCCATGCTCACTTCAGACGTGATGGCAGTCCTGACGGGACGGCGTGTGCAAAGTGTAGGAGAGGCTGCCAAGCCGGCTTCCAAACCACCAGTCAAAGAAGTCCAGGTAGTCCAGGTCGCAGCAAAGCCCAGCGACACTCAGATAGAGATAGGCCCCGGTCTTGCCATCGTTAGAGATAACGCCGGCTTTCCGGTGTCATCCATGGACACACAACCTGCTTCTCGTCCACAAAAGACGGATGAGGACCTTCACGCATCGCTCATGAGTACGCTCTTGAAACCAGCTGCGGAGGTTGCCGATGTAGGCAATGTGGGCAGAGCTGATAAATCCACCAAAGCCAACAGAGCCAACCAGCCCAACCGAACGAAAACTGAAAATCCTGAGAAAACTGAAGGATCGCAACGGCAGCCCGGAAGCCAAACAAACACCCCTCCGGCATCGTCGGTCTCACAATCACCGTCCGCAGAGAACCATCGAGAGGTCATGCCTGTCCAGAAAGGACGCGAAGTCCAAGCTCAGGAATTGGTCTTCGCCGGCGCTGCGGGCTGCAGCTATGGCAATGCTGCCAATGCAGGTTGCACCTGCGACGAACCAATGACCGTTGTTGAGATGCAAGCAGATCAGACCGTTGAGAACACCGGGGTTGACGCTGCAAGTCCTGAAGAACCGCCCCATGGCTTCATCCCTGGTGAGGAAAAGCACGTTGAAGCGGAGAAAGACTCGGAAGACAACATGCGTGCGCTTTATGGTGACGCCGCGCTCCCAGAAGTTCCCTTTCTCAAGCAGCCTGTCATACGCGAGGAAACCTACGCTACGCGGGAAGAGGCCGTTAAAAACCAAAAGCGCAAAGATACGCTGATCGCACGTTCGGAGCAGAACCTGGTGGGCGTCCTTTCCAACGGCGAAGTGACGATTGTCGACACAAACAAAACAATGACACAGACGACGGTCATTGAAAAAAATCATGTTGACAAAAACTGCGAAAACCAGAAGTCCTCCGTAGAAAGAGAAGTGGACGGGATGTCGCCTGCGAAGCGTCTACGAGAAGAGATCGTGGACGGCATGCTGGCAGGCGTCAGTCCCCTCTTCCCTACGGGTCTCCTGAGTCTAACCGAAACCGAACGTAGGGCCGACGCAGCCGGCACATTCGCTAGAGCCTCATCACTAGGACTGACACCTGAGAAAGTAAAGGCTCTAGCAATCGGTTTTCAGCCGGGCGATTGGAAGATCGCTTTTGAAGATCAGCAAGACCGCGTGCTCATCATTCTCAAACACAAATAACGATTTAATGCCCATCAAATCCGATCCCGTCGCCTTCGAACAGCCTTGGCGGCGTAATTATGAAAAATATTGTGCGCTCGGCTGGGCGAGCACAGCCGTTGGCTACGGCATCTACGGATTCTTCGGGAACATGCCCTCGATGCCGAGTTATGTCATTGCGGGCCTTTCGCTTGCGATGGCTGCCTACCGCATGCCGGGAGCTGTCAAACTCGAACGTCTTCAAAGCAAGCTTTCAGGACGTGACTTGACCATCATGACCGTACCCGAACTCAAAGCAAAGGCCGTCAGTCCTCAGCACATGAAAGAGTTCTGGCTCGGTCGTGGCTTTGTCTGGACGCACACCCATACCCAACGCCTTTACGCAATGATGGACAAGGATTGGAGCAATGTCGCAAAGCAGAGCAAGGAGACACCTGTCGACGACGTTGTTCACTGGGGACGCGAAGTCGTGGATTCCTCGAAAGACGTTTTCCTCAAGAGCGGATCGGTTGGCGAATATTCCATCGCGGACATGGGACAGAAGTGGATTCATGGTGTGGAGGCCGTCGAGACGGATCTCTATCAACCCATTGACCACGTTGCGGGGCATACGCTGATTGTGGGTACGACAGGCGCCGGCAAGACTCGCTGCTTTGACCTCCTCATCTCGCAGGCCATCGCCAAGGGCGAGTGCGTCATCATCATTGACCCGAAGGGTGACGCGGAGATGCGTGACAATGCACGCGCAGCGTGTGAGGAAGTGGGCCGCATCGGCGATTTTGAAATGTTCCATCCTGCTTTTCCTGAAGAGTCGACGCCCATCAATCCGTTGGCAAACTTCTCCGACATTTCGGATATTCCGAGCCGCATTTCAGCGCTCCTGGCGGGCGGCGGATCCTCCGAATCCTTCAAGCAGTTCGGTTGGCTCGCCATGAACCAGATCTGCCAGGCGCTCTACTTCCTCGAAAAGCGCCCGACGCTGCGTTCCATTTTGCAGTCGCTGCAGATGGGGGGCGACGATCTGCTGGAGCAGTGCGTCACGAAGTACGGCATTGAAAAACTCGGTGAGCAGACCTTCAGGGACTATTTCGATGCCACCAATCCTCTCAACGAGGAAGGCAAGCCCGTCGACCGCTTCTGGACGCCGACGAAGGGCTACTGCATGGTTTACAAGATCTACCTGCAGGCCGATTATCCCAACCCCGCAATTGAAGGCCTCATCTCGCTGTGCGAGCACGACAAGGCGCACTTCGGCAAGATGATCGCCTCCCTCATCCCGATTCTCTCCATGCTCACGTCGGGAAAGCTTGGCGACATGCTCTCGCCTCCGGAAACCACCGTGCGCAATCTGGCGGACCTCTCGAACGCAAAGCCTTTCCGCGACATGCGGTGGTTTCTCGAAAAGAAGAAGGTGGTCTACATCGGTCTCAACTCCCTTGCCAATTCGGTGGTGGGAAGCGCTCTCGGTTCAATCATTTTGTCTGACCTCACCAGTGTGGCCGGCAATCGCTACAACTTCGAGACGAAGAAGGTTCCCATTTCGATCTTTGTTGACGAAACTTCAGAGGTTGTCAATGAACCTCTGATTCAGCTCCTCAACAAAGGTCG
>ERZ506905.637-NODE-637-length-10978-cov-5.63737_pt1 | contig 10978 bp, 9 predicted proteins | sample MGYA00513175_ERZ506905 | MGnify/ENA metagenome assembly ERZ506905
CAGCGCCGGCGGCCACAACGGCATCAAATCCATTACCGAGCATTTGGGCACCGATGCTTACCCGCGCTTTAAAATCGGCATCGGCCATCCGGCACGCAATAATAAGGCCGTTGTCAACCATGTACTGCATGCCTTCCAGGGCGAGGACAAAACCGCCATCGAAGCAGCTGTAGCAGAAATGGCCACTGCGCTGGAGGAATGGATTAAATCCGGCGATATCGAAGAGGTTATGCAGGCCCACAACAAGAAAAAGCCTAAGGCTGAAAAACCTGCAGCTGAATAAAACACGTAAAAGAACTAGCAAGAGCAGTCATAGCTCCGGCTAGTTCTTTTTTGGTTATGCAATTTGTTTAATAAAATTACGGCTTATTAAAGGCCGGTGTCAGCATCGGTTCAACAGCACCTGTATCAGGAGTAAGGTCTGCTGTTCCTCTGAGCACGATTTTGTCTGCCAGAACAAAGCCGTTCAGCTGACAGCTTGCACCTATCGTCACCGTTCCCTTCGCCAGCAGCAGCGCCTGTGCCATTTTGGTACCGTCGCCCAGCGTAATATCGCCCTCTTCACTGATAAGCACTATGCGGTCCGGGTAATATGAACCCGGTGCGGTATTTATCGACAGCTTATTGGCTATCAGTGTTGCACCCTGCAGGCCTTTGCTGCCAAGACTCAGCGAAGTGTTGCTTCTCAGATAATAAAAGCGGGCGCTAAGGCCATTTTCCTCCGTAGTCCTTTTGTTCAGCGAGGCAGCGCATTTATTCTGCAAAAAGCTAATCTGCGGCAGCCTTACTTCTTCTGTGCTTGTATATAACGCTGCCTGCTGCAGATATTCACTTCCTGTCAGCGAACGCCCTGCCAGCACGCTCTTAGTTGCCAAAGCCAGCATCTGCGGACTGAAGCTCACCCTGAGCCTGTGCAGCCGCTGTACTGCGCCAACATGATTAGCGGCTATGGCAGACACCTTCAGGTAATCTATTTGCCCATCTGAGCTGTAACTGCTTTCGCTTGTCACTGTTACCGGTTCGTTGCCCGGCTGCAGCTCGCCCTCATAGCAAAGCTGCGTACCCGCAGGCTGCGGTTTTTGACCTATGGCCTGCAATACGGAGCCGCACAGCAGCCGCAGCTGCTGCCCCCGTAAAAAATCCTTTTCCACCTCATAGCCCTTTACTGCATAAAGCAGGCAAAGCTGGGCGCTGAGTGCCAGCAAGAGCGCTGCCAGCAGGCACGGAAGCGATATACTTCCCTTTGCGCTATGCATCATCTGTTATCCTCGCACTATAACAAATAAAATACTGCGTCACCCGCAGGCTTCTGCCGTTACGGTAAAGCTCGAAGCTTACGCACAGCATTTGCGGCGAGCAGCGTCGCACCTGCCATCTGAAAACGCCTACCTCCTCCAGCGACACCGGATTCACACCCGTGCCTTTATTGGTACGCGTCCTCTGATATACTCCCTGCTTATCGCTGTAAACAGTCACCTGTTTACACCCCTCAAGCATCCTGCAGCTTATTTTGCCGTCATCCTGCAGACGCACGCTCTGTACATCATAGCAGACTGTCTTTTCCAACTGCGCCAAAATATGCCGTCTGGCCTCCTGCAGCTGCAGCTCATCCTGCAGGCAGCCAAAGCTGCGACCGGCAGTGCCTGTTGCTTTAAAGACCAACGTCACCAGCACTACTGCCAGCAAAAGTCCCAACAGCAGCTCCAGAAGCAGATAGCCCCTCTGCCGTCGGCAGCGCACGGATAAGCTTAACATTGACCTTGCCATACGCAGCCTGCACCTCCTGTACCGCCAAACCTTCTGTGCTGCCGGAGCTAATTCTTTGCGTCACGTCAAAGTGGCCGCTATATTCTTCGCCTGCCAGCACCTGCTGTGCGGCCTCCACCGCCTGCTGCAGTTCAAGGCTTTGATTCAGCAGATAATTGCTGCGGTAAAAGCCCTGTATCGCTGTCGCCAGCAGCACTGCCGTAAGGCAGAAGCACACCAGCTCCTGTACCAGGCAAAAGCCCCTGCTATTTTTCATAAACAGTCACCCTGCCTGTAACAGGCTGCACCGTCAGCCGGCAGTACATATCAGGCAGCTGTCTATGCTCCAGCCTGTAACCGCCAATGGCTGTCGGATTGCCGTTTTCATTATAGCTGAGATTCTTAATCGCTTTTTCGCACGTCAGGCTGATGTCAGCATCGAGCCTTACACGTTTCCAGATTTTATGCGCGCGCTCAATTCTGTAGCTATGCTTATCCTTATCGCTGACTTTAAGCGTGTACATATAATTTTCCGGCTGAAACAGCGTCTGCTGCTGCATCTGTCTGATATCCGCAGCCAAAAGATATGCTGTATAGCGCAGCTGCTGCCTGTAATACTGCCGCTGCAGCGTCTTGCTTCCGGGATACAGCATTACTGCCGCAAGTCCCAGGCACCCAAGTGCCAGCAGCAGCTCCAACAGCAGATAGCCTGCTGTCTTATTGTTCACCGGCGTTAGCTTTACTGCCCGGTGAGGTTACTGCCGCACCCTTGCTGTTTTTGCCGCTGAGGGTATAGGTGCCGTCGGTTGTATTGGGTGTATAGGTAAGTGCCTCGCCCTTGGCATCCTTGAAATCCAGCTTACCGCCCAGATATTCGCTGTCCAGTGTAGTAAGCTCTGCCGGCACCGTGCCTGCATCCATCTTATACAGCTGAATTGCCTGGTCGATAGTCACCAGATCGTTTTGCAGACGGGCATTCTTCACTCTGTCGTTAGCACCCGAAAGCGAAGGCAGCAGCATGGTAGCCATAATGCCAATCAGCGCCGCCGCTGCTACTACCTCGATTAAAGTAAAGCCTCCCTGTTTACGCATTGTTTTTAACATAATCGCACCTCCTGAATTTACTCCGGCATTGCCGAAAGCATCTCAAATAGCGGACCGATAACTATGCAGACGATTCCCGCTATGATAATCGCTGCCACTAAAAGCAACAAGGGCACCAGCAGCTCCTGCAGCCTGCCAAGCTGCTGCTGCAGACGCTGCTCACCGGCCGTTACTGCTTCCTGCAGCATTTGCGGCAAATAGCCTGTAGATGCGCCCACGCATACAAGCTCCAGCATCAGCGGCGAAAAAAGCTCTTTCGCGCCGCCTGCAGCCTGTTCAATCGCAATGCCTCGCTTTAGTCTGCTGTTCAGCAGGCGCAGCTGCCCGGCATACTGCTCATCATCCATGGTATCCGTCACAATCGCCACCGCTTTTGTTATGCCTACACCGCTTTCCAAAAGCAAGGCCAGCAATCTGCAAAAGCGTACTTCTAATAAAAGGCCATGAAAATTTCCGCTTAACCGGCTGCGTAAAAAACAGCGCAGCAGCCTGCGTCCCAGCAAAAAAAGTGCAGCTGCTACGCCTGCCGTCAACGCCAGCGCTGCCAACGGCTGCTGCAGCAAAGCATCCTTCAGCGTCAGCAGCAAAGCCAATGTACCCATCGGCAGCACGCCCATAGCGCTGTAGGTATCCGCCAGCACCGGCAGGATGTACAGTAAAAACAGCAGCAGCACGCAAAACGATGCCAGCAGCAAAAATGCCGGATAAGTTACAGCCCTCTGCACAAAACGCCGCAGCTTAAGCTGGCGGCTGTAATAATCTGCCAACTGCTCCAGCAACATGGCCAGCTCACCGCTTTCTTCCCCCACAGCCACCAAAGTAACTGCCAGCTGAGTACAGCAATCCGCTTCCGCTGCCAAGGCCTGTGCCAGGCTGCTGCCACGGCGCAGCCTTTGCTGCAGACGATAGCAGAGCAACATCTGCTTGACATTGCCATGCTTTTGCAAAAGCTGCAGTGCATTCAGCAACGGCAGGCCGCTGCGCAGGATAACCGCCAGCTGCCTGTAGAAGCTAATCTGCTCCGCCAGGCTCACGCCTCCTCTAAGCTTAATTTTCATCACCTCCACATGGCCGATTATAGACTATTTGTGAATTTTCTGTCTAATTTCATTTGTCACATATGTGAAATCTGTGTGACATAAAAATCTTTTTTTACCGCAAGCAAAAGAAAAACTCTGCAAGCCTCATATTACAAGACTTACAGAGTTTTTCTCAACTGATTAATTTCCTGAAAATTATCTGCAATTATAACGTTCTAAGCAGTCTAAGCAACAATATTTTGCTCATGACCATGACGAAGCCAAACGCAAGCGCTGATGCCGAAAAGAATCACGCCGGCTACTACAAAAAGACTTTGCAACGGCGCAAATGTAGCAATAGCTCCGCCAAGTACAGGACCTACCATGGAACCGAACTGCTGCGCACTGAACATAAAGCCAAAAACGCGTCCGCGCTGGTCGGTAGTTGTATTGCTGGCCAACACAGCACTCAGCGAAGGCTGAATACCGGCACAGCACAAGCCATAGCAAAAATTGCAGACACAGAACAAAAGCAGTGTCTGTGGCATTGCCGTCACCGCACTCATCAAGCCGGAAAGCAGCGTAGCAGCGCACAACGCTTTATAAAAGCCGTGCTCCTGTCCGAAGCGTCCCCAGCTCGGCGCAGTAATAGCACTGGCAATGCCTACGAGCGAAAAGGCCACGCCGGAAAGAAACATAATGTTGCCCTCACCATGATTCAGCTCTGCCACATAAAGGCTCAAAATCGGCTGAATCAGCAGGATAACCATCTGAGCTACAGCAATGTAAATCAGCGTTTCACGAATTACAGGTTGCTGTAAAAGCTGTACCTGCGGCTTGGCCGCAAGCTTTTTCGGCTCCGCCTTCGGCGGCTCGGGAATGTAGAACATGAATACCAGCGTAATAATTGTCAGTAACCCACCTGCAACAAAGAATGAGGCACGCATGCCAAACAGCGTTGCCAATGAACCGCCTACAAGCGGACCAATGACGTTGCCGCAGGTCAGTCCTGCCTGCATAATGCCCAAGCTCACGCCCAGCTTTTCCATCGGCACCAGGCTGGTAGCAATCGCCAAGCACGCACTCCACAATCCGGCAGCAAAGCCCTGCAGCACACGCACACCGAACATCTGCTCCGGCGTAGTTACTATGCCGCCCAAAAAGTACGACAGAGCAAGGCCTGCACCCGCACGCACCGCCATCATCTTTTTGCCGCGCGTATCAGCCATTTTACCCCAGATAGGTGCCATAATACCGCCAATCAGAAAGGTTATGGAAAAAATCGCACCATTCCACATTTTTACATCGTCTGCGCTCACTCCCAGCTCGTTCATCAGATACATTGGCAAAAAGGGAATAAGCATGGTATAGCCTGCAGCCATCAATACGACATTAGCCGTGAGGATAGCCAGAATAAGCTTCCAGTTTTTCATAAAATTCCACCTCAAAATAAAACAAAATCATACAACAGTAATAAATTATTATAACGCTAAGGCCGTTTTTGTGCAAATAAAAAATCTGCAATACAGCCTTAATTGCATAATATAATTACACTTGGGGAAATATGCTCTGCCGCAACAGAAACATATATAAAACTGTACCAAAACAGTATCAACATAACAAAACAGAACGCCGAAACCCGCTTGCCTAACGGTTTTTCAGCGTTCTGTCTGTTTTTGGAGGAGAAAATATGAATTTGCTTAAAAAGCAAATAGCAGCTTGTTTAAAAGTAGAGGAGCTAACCAATGCACTTAAGGAAATTGTCAAGGTCAAAGGTCAAGGCTGCAATGCAAAATCAGGAAGGGACGATATACATTGGTTAGCCATCACTAACTTCACGATTATTGTAGCACATATTTTTACAGTTAGCAATAGCTAATTTTAATTTTTTTATTTTTTTCCCGCGATTAACGCTGCGTGCAAAAAAACAACGCAGTCACGTTGCCGTTTTACGGAATACGTAACTGCGTTTAAGCTTGTAATTGTTATACTTCCGGAGTTTTCTCCTCTGCATTTTCTTTAGCCTGCTCCTGCTGCAGCAAAGCCATAAACTGTTCACCGGTAATAGTTTCCTTCTCCAGCAGGTACTGTGCCAGTACATCCAGCTTATCTCTGTTGTCCTGCAAAATCGTGCGTGCCTTTGCGTGAGCCTCCTTAATCAACGCCAAAACCTTGGCATCAATCTTGCCGGCTGTAGTTTCACTGCACTGCAGGGCAGCGTCACCGCCCAGATAACGATTGGCCACAACCTCGGTAGCCATCATATCAAATTCTTCCGTCATACCCAGACGCGTTACCATGCTGCGTGCCAGCTTGGTTGCCTGCTCGATATCATTGGAAGCACCGCTGGTAATACTGCCGAAAACAACCTCCTCGGCACTGCGGCCGCCGGTCATGGTTACAATCTTGTTGAACAGCTCTTCCTTGGTCATCAGCACGCTGTCATTTTCGCTGATTTGCATGGTGTAGCCCAAAGCTCCGTTAGTACGCGGAATAATAGTAATCTTGTGTACCGGAGCACTGTGCTTCTGCATAGCAGCAACAAGTGCATGGCCAATTTCGTGGTAGGCAATAACCTTTTTCTCTGCGGGAGAAATTACCGCACCCTTACGCTGATACCCGGCGATAACGGTTTCAATGGATTCCTCCAGATCTTCCTGCTCCACCACGTTACGATGCATTTTTACAGCTCGCAACGCACCCTCGTTGATAATGTTGGCGAGCTCCGCACCGCTGGCTCCGGCTGTTGCCCGCGCCAACGTACCGTAATCGATATTGTCTGCCATACGCACACTGCGTGCGTGAACCTTCAGAATAGCCTCACGCCCCTGCAGGTCAGGCAGCTCAACCGGAATGCGGCGGTCAAAGCGTCCCGGACGCAAAAGCGCCTTATCCAAGGATTCCGGACGGTTAGTAGCCGCTAAGATTACTACGCCCTTGCTGCCGTCAAAGCCGTCCATTTCGCTCAGCAACTGATTCAAAGTCTGCTCGCGTTCATCATTGCCGCCGAACTGACCGTTATCACGGCGTTTGCCGATGGCATCGATTTCATCGATAAATACTATGCAAGGTGCCTTTTCCTGCGCCTGCTTGAACAAATCGCGCACACGGGCAGCGCCCATGCCGACGAACATTTCTACAAATTCACTGCCGCTGATGCTGAAGAACGGCACCTTGGCTTCGCCAGCTACCGCACGCGCCAGCAAGGTTTTACCCGTACCGGGAGGGCCTACCAGCAATGCACCCTTCGGCATGTTGGCACCGATATCCTTGTACTTGCCTGGATTATGCAAAAAATCCACCAGCTCCATCAGTGCTTCCTTAGCCTCGTCCTGACCTGCTACATCGGCAAAGCTTTTGCCTGTCTGCGCTTCCACATAAACTTTGGCATTACTCTTGCCGAAGCTCATAGCGTTGCCGCCCATGCGCTTGCCCATGAAGTACATAAACAGCTGTCCAAGTCCAAAGAAAATCAGAATAGGCAGTACCCAATTGGTGAAAAAGGTTACAAGCGGACTTTGTTCCTTAGGCACAACCTGCGTAAATTCTACCTTACTCTTCATCAGGCGGTTGGCCAGCTCCGGGTCCTCCACCCTGCCGGTAACATAAATTTCCTTTTCGTTGTTCTTATCAACCGCAGCCAGACGCTTATCGGTAATTTCTACCTTAGATACCTTGCCTTCATCCACCATCTGAAGAAAATTATTATAGGAAACCTCCTTCATTTTCGGGTTGAAGAACATTGGCATGATTACGGAATTGAATACCAGAATCAAAACCAGCATCAGCATATAATAATACGTCAATGGCCGTTTTTTATCATTGTTATCGTTCATCATTTCATCTCCTCGCTATGCTTTATAAGTATTATTGTATACCTATTTATAGCAATAAACAAACGAAAAAAATGTGAAGCTGATTGTATCGTCAACACAAAAAGTGTTAAAAAATCACACTCTCCCCGTCCCCTGCAAGAATACTTGTATACATGCGTCCTATCCCTTGAATTTACATGCCGTTTTCTATACAATTAGCATGTAACTATCTAAGGAGGTCAAACTTATGCCTAAAATTAATACAGTTTTAGTTGCTAACCGCGGCGAAATCGCCATCCGCGTTTTCCGCGCCTGCAACGAATTAGGAATCCGTACTGTTGCTATATATTCCAAGGAGGACACCCTGTCCCTGCATCGCAACAAAGCCGACGAGGCCTACATGGTAGGCGAAGGCAAAAGTCCGACCGACGCTTATCTTGATATCGAAGACATTCTGCGCGTAGCCAAGGAGCATGACGTAGATGCCATCCATCCCGGTTATGGCTTTTTATCCGAAAACAGTAATTTAGCACGCCGCTGTGCTGAGGAAGGCCTGATTTTCATCGGCCCGCGTCTGGAGCACCTGGTAATGTTCGGCGACAAAATCAACGCCCGTAAGCAAGCCGAGCTGGCAGGCATCCCCATGATTCCCGGCAGCAAGGGTACGGTAAACAGCCTCGATGAGGTACTGGCCTTTGGCGAAAAATGCGGTTATCCTATCATCATTAAAGCAGTCAACGGCGGCGGCGGCCGCGGTATGCGCGTTGTTCACAGCGCCGAAGAAGCCATAACTGCCTACGACATGGCTAAAAGCGAAGCTAAAAAAGCCTTTGGCAATGATGAAATATATCTTGAAAAATATCTGCAAAATCCGAAACACATCGAAGTACAGATTATCGGCGATACCCACGGCAATTTAATGCATCTGTTTGAGCGCGACTGCTCCGTACAGCGCCGCCACCAGAAGCTGGTTGAAATTGCTCCGGCCTTCGCTCTGCCTATAGAACAACGCAAAGCTATCTGCGAGGCTGCTGTCAAGCTGATGAAAAATGTTGACTACATCAGCGCCGGCACCGTAGAATTTTTGGCTACTCCCGACGGCAAGTTCTACTTCATCGAGGTTAACCCCCGCATTCAGGTTGAGCACACCGTTACCGAGCAAATTACCGGTATCGACATTGTACAGACACAAATCAAGATTGCCGAGGGCTACAACCTGCACGGCCCGGAAATCGCCATGCCGCAGCAGGATGAGCTGACAACCATAGGCCATGCTATCCAATGCCGTATTACCACCGAGGACCCGTCCAATAACTTTATGCCCGATACCGGCAAGCTGATTACCTACCGCAGCGGCGGCGGCTTCGGCATCCGTCTGGACGGCGGCAACGCCTTCACCGGTTCCGTCATCACTCCGTATTACGATTCTCTGCTGGTTAAGGCTACCACCTGGGGCCTCACTCACCAGATTGCAATTACCAAGATGCTGCGCTGCTTAAAAGAATTCCGTATCCGCGGCGTCAAAACCAATATCCAGTTTTTGGAAAACGTACTGCAGAACCCGCACTTCATCAAGGGCGATTATACTACCGACTTTGTTGATAATACACCGGAGCTGTTTGTCTTCCAGAAAACCTTGGACCGCGGCAACAAGCTGCTGAACTACATTGCTGATATCACCGTCAACGGTTATTCCAACGTCGGCGTACAGCCGAAGCCGGACTTTGCACCGCTGAATATGCCCAAACCCTACAACGGCATTCTGGCGCTGGGTGCTAAGCACGTTCTTGATACCCGCGGACCTGAAGGTCTGGCTGAATGGGTACTGGCACAGCAGGAGGTTCTGCTCACAGACACCACCTTCCGTGATGCGCATCAGTCCCTCTTCGCAACCCGCCTGCGTACTGCCGATATGCTGCGCGTTATGCGCGACACCGCCGGTAAGCTGCCCGGACTTTTCTCCTTTGAATGCTGGGGCGGCGCTACCTTTGACGTAGCCTATCGCTTCCTTGACGAAAGCCCTTGGCAGCGTCTGGCACAGTTCCGTCAGGCTGCTCCGAACATTCTCTTCCAGATGCTGCTGCGCGGTGCCAACGCCGTAGGCTACACCAGCTATCCGGATAATGTTGTTAAGCAGTTCATCAAGCTGGCAGCCAAGAACGGTATCGACGTTTTCCGTATCTTCGACAGCCTCAACGGTCTGGACAATATGCGCCTGTCGATTGACACCGTCCGCGAATGCGGCAAGGTAGCAGAAGCAGCACTGTGCTACACCGGTGATATTCTCGACCCCAACCGCGATAAATACGATTTGCATTACTACATCAATATGGCTAAGGAGCTGGAAAAAGCCGGCGCCAACATCATCGCCATCAAGGATATGGCAGGCCTGTTGAAACCGGAAGCAGCTTACCGCCTTGTAAGCAGCCTCAAATCCTATGTCAACGTACCTATCCATCTGCACACCCACGAGGGCAGCGGCAACGCTATCTACACCTACGCGCGTGCTATTGATGCCGGCGTTGATATCGTAGATACTGCTATGAGCGCCATGAGCAACGGTACCTCCCAACCCAGCGGCAGCAGCCTGTACTACGCACTCAGCGGTCATCCGCGTCAACCGCGTCTTGACGTAGACGCTATGAACGAGCTGTCCCGTTATTGGGAAACCGTGCGCCCCTACTACAAGGCTGCCGACAGAACCGAAAACTTCCCCAACCCCGAGGTTTACGTACACGAAATGCCCGGCGGACAATATACCAACCTCAAACAGCAGGCACAGGCTCTGGGCCTCATCCATCGCTGGGAGGAAATCAAGGATATGTATCATCGCGTATCCATGATGTTCGGCGATTTAATCAAGGTTACTCCGTCCTCCAAGGTTGTCGGTGATATGGCACTCTTCATGGTGCAGAACGACCTGACGGAAGAAGATGTTTATGCTAAGGGCGATATTCTGGACTTCCCGGCCTCCGTTGTGGAATTCTTCGAAGGACGCATCGGCACTCCGTACCAGGGCTTCCCCGAAAAGCTGCAGAAGCTGGTGCTCAAAGGACGCACTCCCATCAGCGAGCGTCCGGGCGCTGTACTGCCTCCGGTAGATTTTGAGGATGTACGCGCTAAGCTCAAGGAGCTGGATGCACCTACTACGGACGAAGCAGTCAGTGCTTACTGCCTCTATCCTAAGGTATTCATCGACTGGGTAAACCGTTACAACCAATTCGGTGATGTATCCGTTCTCGATACTCCGACCTTCTTCTTTGGCATGACTCCGGGCGAGGTTATCAAGGTTGA
>ERZ506905.643-NODE-643-length-10787-cov-8.66418_pt1 | contig 10787 bp, 10 predicted proteins | sample MGYA00513175_ERZ506905 | MGnify/ENA metagenome assembly ERZ506905
ATAATTAAGCTGAAAAAATAACTAAATAATCCATTTTATTGTCCTGCTAGTACAACTAAATTGATAAATTTTTCGCTAGAATAAATTTAAAGAATATAGCAGAAGGTGATTTTATGGTAGATTTTTCAGCACAATATAGATTGATTGGGGCAAGGATAGCTTATTTTCGCAAATTAAAAAGATATACACAAGAAGAATTAGCATTTAGAGCTTCAATAAGCACATCATATTTATCAAGAATTGAAAGAGGAATTTATAGTAAAGGAGTACCGATATCTACATTAATGCAAATAAGCAAAGCCTTAGATATTGATATTAAATTATTATTTGAAGAAAAAATTTAGCCCAAAATTTATAGAAAAGTAAATAAAAAATATAGAAAGATATAATAGCTTTAAACTCAAAAAAGATATGATATAATATAGATTAATATCTTATGTAGAAGGTGGCTATTTATAATGAGCGAAAATTGTAATCATGATTGTGCAAGTTGCGGTACGACTTGTGGAGAACGTACAGCTCCTCAAAGTTTATTAGCACCAAACAATCCAAGTTCAAATATTAAAAAAGTAATTGCTGTAATGAGTGGTAAAGGTGGCGTTGGTAAATCCTTAGTTACTTCTATGATGGCAGTAACAATGCAACGTCGTGGCTATAAAACAGCAATTTTAGATGCTGATATCACAGGTCCATCTATACCAAAAGTGTTTAATCTTAAAGAAAAAGTAACAGGAACACAAGAAGGCATGACACCAGCACAGACAAAAACTGGTATAAAAATTATGTCTACAAATTTGATTTTAGATAATGAAACAGATCCTGTTGTTTGGCGTGGCCCTATTATTGGTGGAGTAGTAAAACAATTTTGGAGCGATGTAAACTGGGGTGAAGTAGATTATATGTTTGTGGATATGCCTCCAGGAACAGGTGATGTACCACTTACTGTATATCAATCTTTGCCAGTTGATGGTATTATCGTAGTTACAACACCACAAGAACTCGTATCTATGATTGTAGAAAAAGCTGTGAATATGGCTGGATTACTCAGCGTGCCAATTATTGGTATTGTAGAAAATATGTCTTATTTTGTTTGCCCTAATTGCAATGAAAAACATTATATTTTTGGTAAATCAAAAGTTGAAGAAGAAGCTAATAAATATGGTATAAAACATACAGCTACACTTCCAATAAATCCAAGTTTAGCCCAAAAATGTGATGAAGGTAGTTTTGAAACTTTTGAAGGCGATTTTTTAAATTCTTTAGGTAGCATTTTAGAAGGAAAATAATTCATAAAAATAGAATTTAATAAGTAAACTAAAAAGTCTTTCTGTTTAAGCAGAAAGACTTTTTTTATAAAAAATATTTAAGATTAGAGGGAGTAAAATGAGTCAGCAAGTATATTTACCAAGTTATAGTATTGGTGAAGATGTATATAAGAGAGTACCTCAAATCTGCAGTAATTATGGCAAAACGGCAATTGTAATTGGCGGTGAAATTAGTTTAAGTAAAGTAAAAGATAAATTGCTTATTGCGATGAAAGGGACAGATATAAAATTATTGGATTTTATTTGGTATGGAGGTAATGCTACACGAGAAAATATTGAGCGATTAAAAAATATGAAAACAGTGCAAATGGCAGATATGATATTTGCTGTTGGCGGTGGTAAAAGTATGGATACATGTAAAGCTTTAGCAGATATGCTGAAAAAGCCTGTATTTACATTTCCGACAATAGCATCAAATTGTGCTCCTGTTACAGCTTTATGTATTTTATATGGCAAAGATAAAGTAGAATTTTATGATGCACAAAAACCAGCTATTCATTGTTTTATAGATACAAAAATCATAAGTAATGCACCTATAAAATATCTGCGTGCTGGCATTGGTGATGCTTTATCTAAACAATATGAAGTTTGTTTTAATACGAGAGGTAGAATTTTAAATCACACAAATAATTTAGGGGTACAAATAGCAAAAGATTGTTCAGAAAGATTATTGCAATATGGAGTAAAGGCATTAGATGATGCTCAAAAAAATATTGTATCTGATGAATTTATCCAAACTGTATTGACGATTATTGTAAATACAGGATTAGTTTCTGTTTTAGTAAATTTAAATTATAATAGCAGTTTGGCTCATTCACTTTATTTAGCGAGTGTGAAAATACCAGATTGTAAAGGTCATATGCATGGTGAGATTGTCAGCTTAGGTGTATTATTATTATTACTTGTGGATAAGCAATTAATACAGGCAGAGAAAGTATATGATTTTAATCAGAAACTAGATTTACCTACTTCTTTAATGGATTTAGGGATAAAAGATGTAAAGCAAATAATTGATTTAATTTTACAAGATAAATATTTAAGTTTTGCTCCATATAATATCACAAAAGAGATGATAAAAGAAGCAATAGATATACTCGAAACCTTAAAGCACAAGAAAACTTTTTGAGTTCTAAAATATTTTGATATATAATATATGTATTGGTTTTTCACGAAAATTGTAAGATAAGTAATAGATTATTTTTTATCAAGAATGAGAAAAAATATTTTGCAGTAGTGAGTGTACTCTGATTGTGATATACTAATAAAAGATTAAGTTATTACGCCATTAATAATAGAAAGGGATTTGCATGATAGAATTACCAAGCATTCAACAATTAGAAAATTTTATTATTTATAGCAAAGTAAAAGATATAGCAACGGCAGCTAGAGAAGCAAATGTTACTCGTTCGGCATTTAGTTTTCAAATGAAAAAATTGGAAGAAATAGTTGGTACTCAATTAGTTGTTCACGGAGAAAATACAATAGAACTTACTAAAGAAGGTCAAATCTTCTTAGCTAAAGCGGAAAAAATCGTATCGGAATTAAAACAATCTTTAAGTGAAATGAAAAAATTAGCAGGAGAAGAAGTTTCTTTATCTGTAGGTGCGTTGATGTCTTTAGGCGATGTATTTATCAATCAGCACTTAATTTATTTTAAAAAATACAACACTAATATAAAGATTAATGTTTATAATTTAGAAGCAAAAGAATTGATAAATCAGTTAGAAGCAGATAAATTAGATATAGTATCATCATTTTCCTTAAAGGATTTACAAGATGATGAATATGAAAATATATTTTTCTGTGATGAAGAAATGGTTTATTATGCGCCAAATATTGAGCATTTAGGTAATATCATCAATGTAGAAGAAATCGCTCAATATCCAATGGTACAGTATTCTCCATATTATTTAATGAATTCTACTATAAAGAATTATTTTAGTAAATTAGGTTGTCATCCTCAAGTAGAAGCTTGGTTTGCTACTCCATATGCGATTATGCATTATTGTCAACAAAATCAGGTGGGGGCTGTATTGCCAAAACGCTTGTTAAATGCTATGGGCTTTTTTGATGGTTATTATGATATAGAACCAGATTTTACTTTAAAATGCCATCTATTGTATAAAAAAACAAATCCAAAATATAAATATATAAAGATTTTCATTGATTATATCAATACTTTATATAATAAAAATAACAATAATTGAGTTTAGTGTATGCAGGATAATTGAAAATATGAATTAAAATCGTCAGTGTAAAAAGCTGACGATTTTTTATTATAAAATGTATGATTTTATCGTTGAAATGAATAAATTTGTGTTATAATAATAAACTATAATGTAATGATGTTAATCTAGGAAGTGATTTTATGACAAGAATTTCAGTTGAATTAGTACCAAGAGATATTGAAGTATTAAAAGAAGAAGTAAAAACAATAAAAGAAAAATTAAGCGATGTTGATTTCATTAATATTCCAGATTTGTTGAGTTGTGATACTAGAAGTTGGGACGGAGCAAATATTGCAAAAGCTTATTTCGATGATGTAGTACCACATCTAAGAGCGATGGATTTTGATTTTACAAAAGAGTTACCGATAAAAGATAAATTGAGAGAATATAATATAAAAAAAGTTCTTGTTATAGAAGGTGACCCACCACAAAGTATGCTTTATCAAGTATATCCAACAATAAGTACAGATATTATTAAAAAATTTAGTGAAGAAATGCCAGAAATTACAGTATATGCGGGAATTGACCAATATCGCAGTAGTATGAAAGAAGAAGAATATCGCATTCGCCGTAAGCAATTAGCTGGAGCAAAAGGATTTTTTACACAACCATTTTTTGATATGCGTTATTTAGAAATGTATGCAGACCTTTTAGATGGTTTAGATATTTATTGGGGAGTTTCTCCAGTTTTATCCGAACGCTCTGTAAGTTATTGGAGAAATAAAAACAATGTTATTTTTCCAAAGGACTTTGAACCAACATTAGAATGGAATATAGAATTTGCTCGTAAAGTGATAGATTTTGCTCGCAAACATAATCATAATGTTTATTTAATGCCAATAAAAGCAAAAATAATGCCATACTTAGAAGGTGTTTTCGCTAAATAATAAATCTAAAAGCTGTGAAATAAATTTTTTTCACAGCTTTTTTTATTTACAATTGAATTCTATAATAGTCATATAAAAAACTGAAAATTAAGTAAAAACTTAAAATTTTTTATAGTATGATAAATTTTTATTATGATATTGAATTTGGGAAATGAGGAAAGTGTTATGTTTAAGATTTTAAATAAGAAAGTTTTACATGAAAATATTTTACAATTTACTTTAGAAGCTCCTTTGATAGCGAGAAAAGCAGAGCCAGGTCAATTCGTGGTGTTAAGAGTTAATGAATATGGAGAGCGAGTGCCATTAACTATTGCTGATTTTGATAGAGAAAAAGGAACTATAGATATTATTTTTATGGTAATAGGTGCGTCAACCACTGTATTAGCATCATTAAATGCAGGCGATAGTATTTTAGACTTAGTTGGCCCTTTGGGTAAAAAAACAGATATTAGACCTGATATGGGAACTGTAGTTTGCATAGGTGGTGGAATAGGTGTTGCTCCAATTTATCCTATTGCTAGAAAGATGAAACAAGTGGGCAATCATGTGATAACAATTATGGGGGCAAAAAATAAAGATATTTTGATTTTGAAAGATGAAATGGAAAAAATATCTGATGAAGTTATTGTTACTACAGATGATGGCTCTTATGGTATAAAAGGATTTGTAACGACAGCACTACAGCAATTAATTGATAAAGGAATTGATATTGCTGAAGTAGTAGCTATTGGACCTGTTATTATGATGAAAACTGTAGCTGATACAACTAGACCATATAATATTAAAACGATTGTTAGCCTAAATCCTATTATGGTAGATGGTACAGGAATGTGTGGTGGTTGCCGTGTACAAGTTGGTGATGAAACAAAATTTGCTTGTGTAGATGGGCCAGAATTTGATGGTCATTTAGTAGATTTTGTGAATTTGATGGAAAGACAACGCATGTATAGACCTAAAGAAGAAATTGAAAAAGACCATATTTGTCGTTTAGCTAAAAAGGTTGAAGAAATGGAGGAAAAATAATATGCCTTTAGTAATGCAAAAACATGAAATGCCAGAACAAGACGCTAATGTTCGCAGAAATAATTTTGATGAAGTGGCTTTAGGATATACAGAAGAATTAGCCTTAGCAGAGGTTAATCGTTGTCTTCATTGTAAAGTGCCACATTGTAGAAAAGGTTGTCCTGTAGATATCGATATACCAGCTTTTATTGCTAAAATAAAGGAAGGCGATTTTGAAGGAGCAAATGCAAAAATCAAAGAAGCTAGTAGTTTGCCTGCTATTTGTGGACGCGTTTGTCCTCAAGAAAATCAATGTGAAAAATATTGTGTAATGGGAATAAAAGGCGAACCTGTGGGTATTGGTCGTTTGGAAAGATTTGTAGCGGATTATTGCATGCAAAATTGTGAAGAAAAAATAGAAAAAACAGTAAAAGATGATGCTCAAAAAGTCGCTATTATTGGTTCGGGACCAGCAGGATTAGCTTGTGCAGGTGATTTAGCGAAAAAAGGCTATCAAGTAACAATTTTTGAAGCTTTACATACAGCAGGTGGAGTATTATCTTATGGTATTCCTGAATTTCGTTTACCAAAAGATAAGGTTGTAAAACCAGAAATTGATAATTTGCGTAAGTTTATGAGCTTATGCAAGAATTTAATTTTGATGCTGTATTTATTGCTACAGGAGCAGGTTTACCTCATTTTATGAATATTCCTGGTGAAAATTTAAATGGGGTATATTCTTCAAATGAATTTTTGACAAGATGTAATTTAATGAAAGCATATCGTTTTCCAGAATATGCTACGCCTATTAATGTAGGGAAAAAAGTGGCTGTAGTAGGTGGCGGTAATGTAGCTATGGATTCTGCTCGAACTGCTTTGCGTTTGGGAGCAGAAAAAGTATATATTGTTTATCGCAGAAGTGAAAAAGAATTACCGGCAAGATGTGAAGAAGTAGAACATGCCAAACAAGAAGGTATAGAATTTAAATTATTGAATAACCCAGTAGCTATCTTAGGTGATGAAAAAGGATATGTAAAAGCCATTCGTTGTATAAAAATGGAATTAGGCGAACCTGATGCTTCAGGTCGTAGACGCCCTGTGGAAATACTTAATTCAGAATTTGATATTAATGTGGATACTGTGGTTATCGCTATTGGTCAAGGGCCAAATCCATTGATACAATCAACTACTCCAGATATGCAGACAAATAAGAGAGGTAATATCGTAGCTGATGAAGAAACAGGAAAAACTACTAAAGAAGGTGTTTTTGCTGGTGGCGATATTGTAACAGGAGCTGCAACTGTTATTTTGGCTATGGGTGCAGGTAAAAAAGCTGCTAAAGCTATTGATGAATATTTAATAGAAAAACGTAATAAATGATAAATTTAAATAGATTGATTTTAGGGTAAAGATATGTTGAACTAGAATCAATCTATTTTTTTTAGAAAAATTTTTTGTTATAATGCTTTTATATTTGAATAGAATTTTTTTAGAGGTATAAAATGAGTTTAATGAATTTTACAAGTATAGATTTTGAGACAGCTAATAAAAATCGGGATAGTGCTTGTAGTGTAGCTGTAGTTGTTATTGAAAACGGTAGAATGGTGGATAGTTATAATTCACTTATAAGACCGCCAGAAATGTTTTTTGAAGAAGGTAATATAAAAATACATGGAATTACTCCGCAAATGGTAGAAAATGCACCTACTTTTGCAGATATATGGAAAGATTTACGTATGTATTTAGATAATCGAATAGTTATAGCACATAATGCTTTTTTTGATATGGGCGTATTGCGCAGTTGTATTTGGAAATATAATTTAGCTAAACCACAGTTTAAAACAGCATGTACTGTTCAAATTGCTAGAAAAGTATGGCCACAGTTACCAAATCATAAATTGAATACATTGGGAGAATTTTTTCAGATACAATTTAAACATCATGATGCTTTAGATGATGCAAAAGTTTGTGCAAAAATTCCTTTAGTTGCAGGCAGAACTGTAGGTGTGGATAATATGGATAGTTTATTAAGAAAAATAGGTTTAGAAGAAAAAATATTTAAATCATAAAAATTTATAAAAAAGTGTTGACAAAAAATATTTTATAGTGATATAATAAATCTCGCATTCAACGCGAGTGCCAGATGCGGAAGTGGCGGAATTGGCAGACGCGCTAGACTTAGGATCTAGTGTCTTTCGGCGTGCAGGTTCAAGTCCTGTCTTCCGCACCATTTGAAATTATAGGCTTTACAGATTTTCTGTAAAGCCTTTTTTGTTTTTTTAAAATTATAAAGTTATATTAATTTAATAAATGAAATTGCATTTTTGAGGTATTATTGATTATTTTTGATTATAAGCATATAATTTAGATAGGATTTATTTCTAGTAAGAAAGGTTGAATTTCAATGAAAGTTTTATTATTAAATGGTAGTAGACGCGAAAAAGGTTGTACATATACAGCTCTTAGTGAAATAGCACAAACTTTAGAAAAACAAGGTATCCAAGCAGAAATAATTCATGCAGTACCAGAAACAGAAATTATTAAAAGTGTTGCAGAAAAAGTAAAAACTGCAGATGGTTTAGTAGTAGGTTCTCCTGTATATTGGGCATCTCCATCTGGGGAAATCATTTCTTTTATGGATAGATTATCTAGCTTAGCAGGTAAAGATTTATTACACAAACCAGCAGCAGCTGTCGCTTCCGCTAGACGCGCTGGTACAACTGCAACTTTAGATGTACTTGCTAAATATTTTACTTATCATCAAATGCCAGTAGTTTCTGCAAATTATTGGAATGTAGTACATGGCAATACACCAGATGAAGTGAAAAAAGATGCAGAAGGTATGCAAATTATGCGTGTTTTAGGTAATAATATGGCATGGCTTTTAAAATGCATTGAAGCAGGTAAAAATAATGGTGTACAAATACCAGAAACAGAAGCAAAAATAATGACAAATTTCATTCGTTGATTTTTGACATAAATTTTATTCTAATATATAATAAACTATAATCAAATAAAAATACCAAGTCAAATTGGCTTGGTATTTTTATTTAGAAAAAGAAATATTATCTTTATTATAATAATATGAAAGGATCATAATAATGTCATCGAATTATGATATGAGTTTGTCAGAAAAAGATTTTCAAAACAGAATTTATAATGAAACTGAAATACGAGATAATATTTGTGAAATTTTAAATATAGATTCATCACAATGTAGATTTTATAGAGAAGTTGAATTTATAAATGGAATTACATCTGATTTTATAATATGCGATAATAATTATGAAATGAAAGCAATTATTGAGTGTAAAAGAGCTGATATAGGTGTAACAGAATATGTAAGAGGTGTAGGACAATTATTCCAATATGAGTATTTTCAAGAAGAAAAGATACAGCCAAAGAAAATAACACAGATTAAGTATACTTCTGTAAATAATGAAAATATATTAATAATACCCTCTGGCTTTATTAAAAATACTAGTTTAAATATTGGAAGATTTAAATATCCTAAAAATTCAAGGATTTTAGAAGTACATGATAGTAATAATGTTGTTAGAGAAATAACTAAAAATGAATTAAAACGTATATCAGAAAGTGAGAATAAAAATATAATAACTATTTGTCAATATTATGTAAGAGATAATAGGTTGTTTGAATGTTTTATTTTAATTAAAGTGCTATATTTTTTAGAATGTGTAGGATTGAAAAATTTTAATAGAAAAGAAATAGAAAATGAATTTTTAAGAAAAATAATGGTTATAAATAATAGAAATTGGAGAAATGCATTTATAACATTATCAAGTTTAGGAATAATAGATAATAATAAAATAAAAAAACAAGCTTTAATATATACAAATGTTTCTATTGAAATATTTATTAATAGTATATATGAAGAATATATATTCTTTTTTATAGATGAAATAATGGAGATATTGGTAGAAAATTCATATAAAATGATAGTTAATTTAAATAATGCACAAATTAGTTGTTTGTTGAGAAAAAAATATAATAATAAAGATATTTTATATTTAACAGATAGTAGTGAAAGATATATATCTAGTTGGTTAAATATAATGAGAGATGATTTTGGATGTATAGATTTTGAAGCAAAATCTTCTTTAAGAGAAATAAAATATATACCTAAAGAATTAAATAGTAGTATTAGAGTACAAAAAATAAAAAAATATTCAAAAGCGAAAAATTATACGGATTCTCTAGGAAAGAAATTAAAAAATATCTTAAAAGAATATGAAGGGAACTTATTATGAAGGCTAATACAGGATACAGTATTTTTGAAACTTTTGTAGGAGCGGGAGGATCACATATAGGATTTATTCAAGAAAATTTTAAAACAATATATGTAAATGATTTTGTAGAAGACTGTTTAAAAACTTTAGTATATAATAATCCTAATTTAATAGAGGAAAAAGCGTATATAGATAATAGATCTATTTTAGATATAGATGCAAAAGAATTAAGAAATAATTTGCATGTAAATAAAGGTGATATTGATGTTTTTTTTGGTGGTGTAGTATGCAAAGGTTTTAGTTTAGCTGGTGAAAGAAATCCAAATGATGAAAGAAATTATTTTTATCATAAACAATTAGAGTTAGTAGAAGAATTTCAGCCTAAAATTTCAATAATAGAAAATGTACCAGGTATATTAAATGCTAAAGTATTAAGTGAAAAGGTAAATGAAGAATTAAGAAGTAAAGTTGATGATTTATGGAATAAATTAGAAAACTATAAAGGAAGAAAAGCTGCATTAAGAAAAATTAATGGAATAACAAATTCTTTTAATGAGGAAGGAAATATTTTACGGAAAAAGAAAATAGAGCTATTAAAAACTTTAACAAAATCTGGATATTATATTTCAGTAATAGATGATATAAAATCTATTTATAATAATATAGGATATAATGTATATATTAGTGTGTTAAATTCAGCATGGTATGGTGCAGCAACTAAAAGGGAACGTGTTATAATTGTAGCTGTGAGAAAAGATATAAATATAAAATTTGAATTTCCGCAGCCAATATTTATGGATGAAAGTTTATTAAAAAAGAATATGGATAAAAATTTGCTAAAATTACCTAAACCTAAAACAGTAAATGAGGCTTTATCATTAATTGATTATGAAAAAAATGATATAGACAATATTCCAATGAAGCATAGTGAAAAAACTATTAAACGATTTAAATACATTCCAGAAGGAGATAGTATATCTAATCATATTGAAAATTTACCAGAAGATTTGAAAATAAGTAAATTTTATTCTAGGGGTTCAACTATGCGTTTAAATGGAAATCAACCTAGTCCTACATTAGTACCAGGTCATAGTA
>ERZ506905.651-NODE-651-length-10731-cov-64.234_pt1 | contig 10731 bp, 9 predicted proteins | sample MGYA00513175_ERZ506905 | MGnify/ENA metagenome assembly ERZ506905
GCTTTGGCGATATGCCTATGACCGCCAATATGAAGGTTGATGTAAAGGATAATGGCGATTCCTATGAGTTGATTGCTGATTTGCCTGGCGTAGACAAAAAGGATATTGCCTTGAACTACGACAACAATTACTTGACCATTGAGGCCAAGAAGGATGAACGCAATGACCAGAAGGACGATAAGGGCAATTATATCCGCCGTGAGCGTCACACTGGTACCATTAGCCGTTCTTTCTACATTGACAGCATTGACGAAAGCAAGATTGATGCCCAGTTTGAAGGCGGTGTACTGAAGGTTACCTTGCCAAAGGCCCCAGAGGTACAGCGCAACACCAAGATTGCTATTAAGTAATCCCATAATGTATATACATCCTATAAATTCCTACCCTATATAAAAATTCCCCAAGGGACTGTCCTAGCAGATAGATATCAAAATTAATCTAATCTGCCACCAGCTCCCTTGGGGGATTTTTTTGTCTTGCAGCTCCCCATAAAAGATAGGCATAGTGCCTTATTTTACATAAAATACTCTATTAGGCTTACGGGCTGGAGTTTTAGGATATTCCCCTTCCACATAGCCCAGGGCGCAGTGACCAATACCTTCGTATTCTTCCTCAATACCAAGAGATTTTAGTAGCTCCTTGCCCCAATCCATTTCAAATTCTTCCTTGGCTCTGTGAATCCAGCAGCTGCCAATGCCAAGCTCATGGGCGGCCAGCATAAGATTTCCCATAACCAGACTGCCATCATAAACCCGGTTAGGCCAACTCTTTTTAGCCAAAACAATAATCATAGCTGGTGCGCCGTAGAATGGATCAAAGCCCTCTTTCCAGCCACCAATCTGACAATTCAGATGGGAAATTTTGTCCCGCAGTTCCTTATTGGTTACCTGAATCATAATGGTATTCTGCTCACCATGACCACTGGCAGCATAAAGACCTGCTTCAATAATCTTATCCATAATATCCTGTGGCACCATATCCCCTTTGAATTTGCGAATACTTCTTCTGGTTTCCATTTTCTGCAAAACATCACTCATTAGTTTTTCCTCCTATTTTTTAATTGACATAATTATACGAATAATGCCATATCTTATCCTCAATTATTCCAGTTAGTTCTCAAATATGTCTACTGATTGCCTCCAGCAGCTTGGTCTTGGCTTCGGCTAAAGGCTTCTCAATAGTACAGCCTGCTGCCCGCACATGACCGCCACCGCCAAATTCTGTGGCAATGACACTAACATCCACACCCTTGGAACGCATACTAACCCGGCATTTCCCTGGCTCCACTTCCTTCATAAGCACAGCCACATCCACTCCATCAATGATTCTTACTCCATCAATAAAGCCCTCTGTGGTGTCGAGAGTTTCGTAGAGAGCATTGTCAATAAAAATGCCTGCTACTCTCCCCTCCATAGCCATTTCAATGGTTTCCATAGCTTTGGCTCTATCCAGCACTTCCTTGAAGCTGCGCTTCTCCAAAGCCTCCGAAACCACATGGGGCTGAGCTCCTGCCTCCACCATATCTGCGGCTGCCCGCAGGGTAAAGGCACTAGTATTGGAAAAACGGAAATTACCTGTATCTGTGGAAAGCCCTGTATAGATACATAGGGCTACTGCTGAATCTGGCGTAACAGCCAATTCCTGCGCCAACTGATAAATAATTTCTGCTGTAGCAGCCTTTTCTGCATCCAGATAGAGGAAATCTGCCTCCCCATCATTGGTGCGGTGATGGTCAATATTGATAATAGGAACCTGACATTTGTTCAGCACCTGCCCTATTCTATCCTTGGACACATCCAGCATAATCAGATAATCTGCAGGATAGCTTTCCTTTTCCGGCTTCTGTATGGCCTCTATATCTGGCAAAAAGCCAAAACTCTCTGGAATATCATCGTCTACCAGCACTTCCACATTCTTCCCTAGACGTACCAGCATCTGATACAGAGCCAGAGAGGAGCCTAAGGCATCACCATCTGGATTTACATGGGTGGTAATCACCAGATTTTCTGCCTCCAGCATTTTGGCTGCTGCTTCCTTTAATGTTATATGCACAGGAACCACTTCCTTTCTAAAATTCAATTAACTATTTCTTATTATACAACAAAAAAGCTGCCGCGTTATGGATTATTACCACAAAATACGACAGCTTCTCTATTTTTATTTACTCAGCATCCTTGCTGTGCTCCTGCTTTTCAATCTGCAGCAGCAGCTTCTGAATATGATCGCTGTAGTCCAGGGATTTATCCAGAACAAATTTTAACTCAGGGGTAACTCTCAGGCGGATACGATGTCCCACCTCACGGCGGATAAAGCCCAGAGAGCTATTCAGACCAGCCCAGCTTTTGGCTATCTGTTCATCATTGCCCATGATGCTAACAAATACCTTGGCGCTGCTCAAATCTCTGGTAATCTCTACCTGGGTAACAGTCACAAAGCCGATTCTTGGGTCCTTCAGCTCCTGCAGAATAATCTGGCTGATTTCCTGCTTCATGAGCTCCTGAATTTTTTCTATACGAAGCTGGCTCATATCTCTACCCTCCGTTTCTATAATCAATCCTTGTTTATATCATTGATAGAGGTCTTTACCTCCTCCATGATATAAGCCTCTATAATATCTCCTTCACGGAAATCCTTGTAATCCTTGATGGTAATACCGCACTCGTAGCCTGCAGCAACTTCCTTCACATCATCCTTGAAGCGGCGGAGGCCATCCAGCTCACCATCAAATACCTCAATATTGTCACGGACAATACGAATCTTGGACTGGTTGGTAATCTTGCCCTCCAGTACATAGGAACCAGCTACCAGAGCCTTGGAGAATTTCATAACCTGACGAATCTCCACCTTGCCCTGAATAACTTCCTTGTACTTAGGAGCCAGCATACCGCTCATTGCTTCCTTAACATCGTTCAATGCATCATAGATAACCCGATAGGTGCGGATATCAATACCCTCGGTATCTGCTACGCGGCGGGCATTGGCATCTGGACGCACGTTAAAGGCAATAACCAGAGCATTGGAAGCAGAAGCCAGCATAACATCAGACTCAGTAACAGCACCTACACCGGAGTGTACAATGCGAACCCGAACCTCATCATTCTTGTTCAAGCCCATGAGAGAGCTGTTCAATGCCTCTACAGAACCCTGAACATCAGCCTTAACAACGATATTCAGATCCTTCAGATGGCCCTCCTGAATCTGGTTAAAGAGATCATCCAAGGAAACCTTCTTGGCATGAATCATATCGTTGCGCTGCTTCTCCATACGCTTCTCAGCAATGGTACGAGCCTGCTTCTCCTCCAGAGCTGCCAGTTCATCACCTGCTGCTGGAACATCGTTAAGGCCCAGCACCTCTACAGGAACAGAAGGACCAGCCTTCTTTACATTCTCACCACGGTCGTTCAGCATAGCACGAACCTTACCGTAAGTAGTACCGGCCACAATGGAATCACCAATGCGGAGAGTACCAGACTGAACCAGTACAGTAGCTACAGGACCACGGCCCTTGTCCAGCTGTGCCTCGATAATAACACCACGAGCTTCACGCTTTGGATTAGCCTTCAGCTCCTTCACCTCGGCAACCAGCAGTACCATTTCCAGCAGATCGCTGATACCAATATTCTTCTTGGCAGAAACCTCTACCATAATGGTATCTCCGCCGTATTCCTCTGGTACCAGACCATGCTCCATCAGCTCGTTCTTAACATTGGCTGGATTAGCACCTGGCTTATCAATCTTGTTGACAGCAACAATAATAGGTACACCAGCATCCTTGGCATGATGAATAGCCTCTACAGTCTGTGGCATAACACCATCATCAGCAGCAACTACCAGAATAGCAATATCTGTTACCTGAGCACCACGGGCACGCATAGCAGTAAATGCTTCATGACCTGGGGTATCCAGAAAGACAATCTTCTTGCCCTGACACTTTACCTGATATGCACCGATGTGCTGGGTAATACCGCCAGCCTCATGGGTGGATACAGAGGTCTTTCTAATAACATCCAGCAGAGAGGTTTTACCGTGGTCAACATGGCCCATTACGGTAACAACAGGTGGACGCAGAACCAAGGTCTTTGGATCATCCACAATCTCTGGAATCAGAGTAGGATCTACCTCTGGTGGCAGCTCCTCTACATTAACGCCAAATTCGCTGGCTACCAAGGCAGCTGTATCAAAGTCAATTTCCTGGTTAATGCTGGCCAAAACGCCCATCTGCATCAGCTTCTTGATAATCTCAGCTGCGGTACAGCTCATCTTGCTGGCCAAATCCTTGACGATAATAGTCTCCCCTACTTTAATGTTCTTAGGGCGGGCTATTTCCATCTTTGGAGCCTGCTGCTGATTGTTCTTGTTGCGGTTATTCTTATTGCGATTGTTCTTGCCACCAAATCCATTGTTGTTGAAGTTGTTGCGGCCATTCTTGCCATTACGGTCATTGCGACCACCATTCTGGCGGTTACGATCATTTCTATCCATTCGGTCAGTACGCTCCATCCGGTTATCGCGGTTATTCTTCTTCTCGTTTCTGTTATCATTATGGCCGCCGCCATTGCGGTCGTTACGGTCATTACGCTCAGGACGATTGCTGTTATTCTTTGGTCTATCTCCTACAGGCTTCTGGCGATCATTCTGATGGCCATTGCCACCATTGTTATGCTGATGCCTGTCGTTACGACGCTCCTGCTGACTGCCATTATGCTTCTTCTGATTGTCACCAGCATTATGCTGTTCACCATTATTCCGGCCCTGACGATTTTTGTTATCGTTACGCTCCCGAATACTGTGACCATTGCCACCAGCCTCACGATGATTTTTCTCCTGCTTGCCAGCCTGTGGCTGCTGAGTATGACTCTGCTGTGGCTTCTGAGCCTTGGCAGGAGTCTGTGGCTTTGGAGCTGTCTGCTTTGCATTAGCCTTAGTCTGCTGTGGCTTCTGCTGGGACTGCAGCGCCTTGATTACCACCTGGCGGGCATTGTCATCCACTGTGCTGGAATGGGATTTAGCCTCAATATTATTCTTGTGCAGAATGCCCAAGATAGTTTTGTTGTCAGTATTTAGTTCCTTGGCGATGTCATATATTCTGTATTTTGACATTAATCCACCCCCGTTTCTCCATCAGTGGGACAAAAGCGGGCAATTGCATTGGCAAATCCTGCATCCATTACGGCCGCCACTGCTCTAAAGTCCTTGCCAATACAATGACCTAGCTGCTCTCTATCCCAAAGATAGACTATTTTTATTTTTCCTTGTGCCGCCATCTGCTCATATCGTTGACGGGTTTCTGCCGAAGCATCCCCTGCCACCAAGAGCAAATGGACTTTATTTCCTTGTACTGCCTTGGTTACAGCAAAATCACCGGAGGCCACTCGACCAGCCCGCTGTGCCATACTTAGCAGGTTCATTATCTTCTGTTCGTTCATCATTCTGAAAGGAGCTGCTGTAACAGCTCATCATATACAGCCTTGTCAATTTTGCTCTTAAAGGAACGATCCAGACCATGACTCTTAAAGGCCTTTTCCAGACATTCCTTGTTGTTGCATATATATGCTCCCCGACCAGCTTTCTTGCCTGTCATATCTACAGAAAACTCCCCCTCAGGACTGCGTACTATCCGTACCAGCTCCTTCTTGGGGTGCTGCTGCTGACAGCCCAGACATAATCTGGCAGGAATCTTCTTTGTTACTGCCATATTATGCTTCCTCGTCTGGCTCTGCATCTGCTGGCTGAGAAACTTCCTCTGGAGCAGCATTTTCCTGCTGGAAATCATCTTCCTGGCTCAGTTCAGCCAGAATATCATCAGCCAAATCATCCTCTACAGGAGCAGCAACTTCCTCCTCCTGAGCCTGGGATTCGCTCTTGATATCAATCTTCCAGCCGGTAAGCTTGGCTGCCAAACGAGCATTCTGACCTTCCTTGCCAATAGCAAGGGAAAGCTGATTGTCTGGAACCACTACTCTGGACATCTTCTCATTTTCATCTACATCTACGCTGATAACCTTGGCTGGGCTAAGAGCATGAGCAATGTAAACAGCAGGATTTTCATCCCACTCTACAATGTCAATCTTCTCGTTGTGCAGCTCATCCACAATGGTCTGTACCCGGAATCCTCTATGGCCTACACAGGAACCAATAGGATCTACGCCTTCTTCTCTAGCGCAAACAGCAATCTTGGAGCGCATACCAGCCTCACGGGCTACGGATTTAATCTCCACAATGCCATCGTGAATCTCAGGCACCTCCAGCTCAAAGAGACGCTTCAAAAGGTCTGGATGAGTACGGGACAGAGTAACCTGTGGGCCCTTGGTGCTGTTCTTTACTTCAATAACAATGGCCTTGATACGATTGTTTACTACATATTCCTCAGTAGGAATCTGCTCTGCTGGAGGCATAATAGCCTCAGTCTTGCCCAGATCTACAAAAACATTTCTGTTTTCTACTCGCTGAATAATGCCGGTTACAACCTCATTCTCTCTCTCAGAGAACTCGCTGTAAATCATGCCCCGCTCAGCTTCGCGAATACGCTGTACAACTACCTGCTTGGCATTCTGGGCTGCAATACGGCCAAAGTTAGCAGGAGTAACCTCTACCTCCATAGTATCCCCTACCTGATAATTTGGAGAAATCTTGCGCGCCATAGCCAAGGAAATTTCCTGAACGGCATCCTCAACCTCATCAACTACGGTTTTAATGGCATATACATGATAGCTGCCGGTAATGCGATCCAAATTAACTCGTACATTCTGTGCGGAATTAAAATTTCTCTTGTAGGCTGCCACCAGGGCATCCTCAATAGCATCAAAGATAATCTCAGGATTGATACCCTTTTCCAAGCCCAACTCCTTGAATGCTGTCATAAATCCGCAATCTTTATCTTCTGCAGCCTTTACTTTTTTTGTTCTGGTAGCCACTATTTATTAACCTCCTAAATTTCATGACTGGTTACCAATCACTTGGTTTCTTAAAAATCTATATGCAGGTTCACCTTGGCTACCTTGTCCATTGGAATAGCCATATCGCCTACATTGATGGTTTCTCCATCATAGGCACTTAGTGGGCCTGTTACCACCTTTTTGCCATCTAGTGGAGCAAAAAGGCTTACATCAATATCCTTACCCATTTCCCGCTGAAAATCTCTAGGCTTTTTCAGCTCTCTATCAAGGCCGGGAGAGGATACCTCCAAAATATAACTGGTCTTGATAATATCCTGGGCATCCAGAAGCTCCTCCAGCTTTCTGCTAAGATCCTGACAATCATCCAGATCTACGCCGCCCTCCTTGTCAATAAAGACACGAAGGTACCAGTCACGCTCTTTTACGTAGTCCACTGCCACCAGCTCCAAGGCTGTATTTTCCAGCAGCTCCTCGACAATCTTTTCTACCTCTGCTTCAATTCTGCCAGCCACGCAAATCTCCCTCCTTAACGAAAATTCCTATCTTATTTCAAAGAAAAGAGTGGGTGAAACACCCACTCTGCTAAGACTTAAATTAATTGCTATGCTTATTATAGCATTTCTATTCAGGTATGTAAATACTAATTTACATATTAATCAAAATTTATACCTGGCCTTTTATCGAAATACAGCCTGCGGTCATACTACTTCAATCTCAACAACACCTGCATCAGCTTTAACGGCTCTTTTTCAAATATCTCTGTTTCCTTAACTAAGGCTTTGGAAAAATCCCGCTTATGATCAAATGATTTTGAGAACTCTCCCAGCACATCCAATATATTTCTTTCAGCCCACGCATTGTCTAAGGAATAGGTGCTATAAATCACCAATTGGCACAGTTCATAAGCTATCAAATATGAAAAATAATTATGCAAAAATCCACCGCTAAATGAATATGGATAAGCATGAAAAAGCCATTCATGCTGCCAATATCGTTTTAGGACACTTCCCAAACGCTCTTGCACCAAATGATGCCTTTCCTCATATACATTGTTATAATAATCATTCATTACCTGCCAATGCTCGCTTGATATTAGTAATTCTTTTTCCTGCTTTAGCACTGTAATAATGCCATTCATAAATTGGTGATGAGCAACTGGATAATATTGCCAATTCTCCCACAGGTTTGAAATTTCCTGCTGGAAGGCATCACTATTATAATAGTCTATCAAACCTGCCACAGCTTCTACATCCTTTTGGCAATCCTCTACTTTATCAAGAAACAAACCTAAAATCACTAATCTCTGCTCAAAAGTATAGGAAGTATTTTGCAAAATTGCTAATCCTCCCATCGTAATATGAACAGCAGCCAAATCATTAGGTACATTCTTCATGTTACAATTCTTTGCAATCAGTTTCCAGGCAGATGTATCCTCTTCACAGCTAATTTGCTGCAGCTCCATAGCATTAGGCGAAAGCAAAGCATATTCAGCAGCTACCGGACAAGTCATCGCCAACATTCTAAATTGATAATTACCAATTTGCTGTACCATTCTTGGATACACCCTACAGGTTTGGGATAATGCACACTCTCCCATATTACGCTGAATGTAACATAAATTATCCTCACACAGTAATGGACATACTCCCTTATTATTTAGCTTAATTTGAAAACCAGTTTGGATAGTTGAAGGCTGTATACTAGATAATATCTTTTTTCGCATAGCAGGATTCTTAATGCGCTGATATTTTTTATAAGTCTCCATATCAATATCTATGCGCCATTTACCACAACATTTAGCATTACATTTAGAACCATCACATTGAAAATTACCTACATATTTAGGTTGCAATATTATGCTCTGATTACTCATTAGAAAATGTCTACCTTTCTCCATATATTATTTCACAAAAAGAATGGGGCGGGAGTGACAACTCTCCCGCCCCATATGCAATGGTAGTTCTAATAACACACCTTGGTCCTTCAGGCTAGCAACAAGAAGGGGTGCGGAATTAGTATATTTAGTTTATATATTTCAGTGGCAGGCATAGCCTTGCCGCTGAATATATCATAATGTTTTGATAGCCTATCTAAATAAATAGACTTGCCATCAACCAGCTATCCTAACTATACTCTTACTGGAGCAGGGACAGTACGTTGGAACTGGACTGGTTAGCCTGTGCCAACATGGACTGTGCAGCCTGCAGCAGAACATTATTCTTGGTATAGTTGGTCATTTCCTTAGCCATATCAGCATCACGAATAGTGGACTCAGAAGCCTGTACATTCTCAGATGCTGTGGTCAGGTTGCTGGAGGTGTATTCCAGACGAGACTCAACGGAACCAATGGTGGTCTGCTGGTCAAGAGCCTTCTGAATAGCGTTATCCAATACGTTGATAGCAGCATTAGCCTTACCCTGAGTAGAAATGTTCAAAGTAGTACCATCTGCACCCTTCAAGCCCAGAGCCTCAGCACGCATATCAGTAAGGCCAACCTTGATGGACTGGTTAGCAGATGCACCAACCTGCAGGCTGATAGCATTATCCTGAGACTCATTCTGAGCACGAACAGTCTCAGAGAAAGCATCCAAAGCTGCATTAGCAGACTTCTTTACATTGCCCTTGGAATCGGTAATACTGATGTTCAGACCAGAAATCTGACCGCCAATACCTTCCTTGTTAGCTGTAATGCTAATGCCTACCTTACCAGAAGCAGTAGTAACCTTGTCACCAGCAGCATCAATACCTACAGTAGCACTTGAAACCACAGCGGTATTTACATTATCTATTGCTTTCTCAGCAGCCACATATTTATCATAGGCCTCTACTGCCGCCTTTATATCAGCATTTTTAGCCATAGCATTGGCAATATTCTCATCCTCAGAGAGAGTCTTTAAGAAGCCTATTTTATCTGCATTAGTTGTAACACCGTCCAAGTCTGCTTTGGTTTTATCATTGCCATCTTTTATTGTTGTACCAAACTTTTCAATGTCAATTCTAGCATCTTTGTTATCTTCATTGTAAGTAGCGATTGCTGTAACCAAGGCTTTCTTTACTAAATCCGTAGCAGTTTTAGCAGCACCACCATCTGCAGTAGCCAAGTCAGTCTTTCCTGTACCATAAGCAGCCTCCTGTGCTTCCTTAAGAGCCTTTTTATTTCTACCCAAGGATGTACTAACGCTCTTATTAGAATTACTTGCAAAAATCTGGCTGGAAGCATCAATGTTTTCAGCATTAGTGAAGATATCCTGCAAAGTAGCTCCCTTAGCATCAAAGGTAACATCATAGGTCTTGCCAGCCTGTACATAGGATACAGTAACCTTATCAGTACCTACAATCTCCAAGCTGTCACCACTACGAGCTTTCAAATCTGTCAGCTTAGTACCATAAGTAGTGTCAGTGCTCAGGCTCTGGTTAGTCAATACAGTATAGGTAGCATTCCCCTTGCTGTTCTTGGAACCGTCAACCAGGTACTTGCCGTTGAAGGTTACATTTGCGTTATCGTTAATCTGGTCGATAGACTGATCCAGTTCCTTCTGGATGGTCTGACGATCAGAATCGGTGTTGGAATCGTTGGCTGCGTTTACAGCCTTTTCCTTCAAGGTCTTGAGAATCTCAACAGTGGAGCTTACAGCACCCTCAGCAACCTTCATCATGGAGCTGCCATTCTGGGTGTTCTGATTTGCCTGATCCAGGGAACGGATCTGTACACGCATACGCTCGGAAATAGCGTAGCCGGAAGCATCATCAGCAGCGCTGTTAATCTTCATGCCGGAAGATACCTTCTGCAGGCTCTTGGACAGGGCGCTGGAGTTCTTGTTCAAAGTGTTGAGAG
>ERZ506905.652-NODE-652-length-10731-cov-16.9813_pt1 | contig 10731 bp, 8 predicted proteins | sample MGYA00513175_ERZ506905 | MGnify/ENA metagenome assembly ERZ506905
CGCGATAGTGGGGGCTAAGGAGGATCCTCCCGCGCTCCGCGCGGGCCCCTCCACCATATCCCCTGCTATCGCATCAGGTCTGGCAGACTACATCACAAAAAGGAAAGGGCAGCCTCGTTGGGCTGCCCCTGGAATAACCTCCCCAGACACAGCAATCCTGACACTCCCCGGAAGCGAAGCAAAGAGGTGTCAGAAACGGTGGTTCGCCCAGAAGGCACTCGACAGAAGAGCCGCGCGGCTACGTTGCTCGTCAGGTACACCTCCATTTGGAGGTCCGAATAATTGAGAGAAATCTGCAGGAGGTGGAGGCGGACCATCATCTCCAATCGCATGTACGGACGTCCAGCCTGAACTGCGAGCCCGTTCTTCTTGTGGGAGAAGGGCAAGCACAGTTTAACGAGCTCATCAACCACATCATCCGTCAGCCGATCCATGGCATGAATTCGAGGATCAGCATGGGACCGGCGATACTCGATGTATTTGTCGGCCTCTATGTCAGCGAAGCTGAATTGATAGCTGAAAATCTCTTCTATAGCCACCATCAATTATTCGTGTTGTAATAATAGTATTCTGCTATTTTTAGAGAAAAACAAGCGCCGTTATCTATGTTCGAAAAAGCCGAACGAACATTTTTGTTTCGCTCGGCTGTCCGTAGGGGGTATTTGAAGAGCTTCCAAAACGCATGAGGCACCTCGCTAAAGTGAGGAGATGTAAACAATAATGTCGGCAAAAACACTCTACAGATATAGTAAATCTTAATGGAATCAGGATTTTTCCTACAAGTCCTTGCATCACAGAGATCTTAATAAGGAGATCATCATGAGCAAACTCGGTTTTTGGGTTGCTGTTTCGGTTGTCAGTTTGGGTGCAGCCGTGGGCGCTTGGTATTACAAATATCAGCTCTATGGTTGGTTACCTTCGACAGCTTCGTCTGAGCTCAAGAATGTTGACGGCTTATTGATGGACAAGGAAGGGAAACCGTTTACAGGGCGTGTCAAAGATATTTCAGATTCCGGCTATTCTCTTTATGCCTATAAAGACGGCAAGCTTGACGGACTCAATGTGGTCTTCAGTGAAGGTCAACTTCGTGAGATCGGACATTGGGAAAATGGCGAGCAAAATGGCCTTTTTGAAGCCTGGACAGACAAAGGTGTGCTAGTAGATCACGGCATCTTTAAAGATGGTGAGCGTGATGGCGAGACTGTTCAATATTGGCCAGATACAGGTAAGCTCAAGGTCAAGGCTCAGTATCGAGCGGGAAAGCTCAATGGTCTCGTTGAACAATACTATCCGTCGGGCACAGTCCAATTAAAGCACATGTACGCTGATCATCAGTTACATGGTGAAGCTTTAGGGAAGCTCTTCAAAACCCCGCTTCAATTTCGGCCATCAAGAACTTCTAACTGTCACACAGGATAAATAGCCGTCACCTCCTTGTTAAAGGGTACTTTTGAAGAGCTTCCTTAGATTATTTTGAAAACGGACAACTTCGGAGTTCTGTGAACTTCGAGCATGGTAAACAGAGTGGTCCGTTTAAACTTTTTTCTGATGACGGTCAGCTTTTAGAAGAGGGGATGCTTAAAAACGGCCTACGTCATGGTCCTTTTACTGTCTATTTCCCGCAAACAGGTAAACCCGCCCGTCAAGGAACTTATAAGATGAATGAGTACGACGGTGAGTTGACTACATGGCGACCTGATGGCATGAAAGTCGTTCAGACTTACAAAAATGGTGTTGCCAATGGCTGGCAGAAAAACTACAACTCACAAGGGGCGTTGATGGGGGAAATAATGATGAAGAATGGTCGTGCGACGGGGGAATTTCGTGCCTATGATTCGCGTGGCAATATTGTTCAAGAGGGCACCCACGAAGACAATGTTGTAAGCACTGTCAAAGGCATGTCCTCACCAAGACCGGAGCCGAATGAGGTTTCGCCCAATGACAATGGCGGGATCATGATCAAAGAGGTGAATGAGTAGCTCACTAGCGGATAACCGTAATTAAGGTAAAAGCCTAGAATGTTGAGAGGAAAGCCTGGAGTCTTTCTCGGCTCCGTGTGAGGCAAGCTCTCAAATAATCCGTTTCTCGACTGGCGAGTGGGACGGTTTGGAGAGGCGTGCAGTGGGGCCGACTCGTGAAAGAAAATGTAAATGCTTCAATCGTTTGCAAGGACTTGCTGATTGCGGAAGTCGCAATCAGACAAGGTTGTTGGTCGAAAATGCCTCCAGAACAGAGCAAAAAATGGACGGCTTGAGTTCGAGGTGTACGAGTGTCTAGGAGGAGGGCGGCCGCACGACTGAGCGGTGTGTCAACTCCTTCTCGAAATCCCTTGTAGATCTGAGTAGAATCTGAAGATTTACCAAGGGCGGCTTCCGTCCCGGGCCCGGCGGGTGAGCCCCGCACGCCTCCAATCCCTTATCCGTCTTCAAGGAATGTTTCCGACTTCCATAAAGCACGCGCTCGAGAACATCGGCAGCCTGTACAAGAACTGGCGTGCCGCCGGCTCTGGCTGCATCGCCGCGTCGTTCAATATCGTCTGCCTCGGTCTTCTCTGGCTCATGGCGCCGCTTGAGTCGGAGCCACTCGCCTCGTTGCGCCGCAACAAGGCGTTCTTCTATCCTCAGGTCGACTTCAACGCTCCGAAGCTTTTCGATCCCCTGCGCATCTTCATCCAGACGGTCTTTCTCCTGGCTGTCCTTCCGCCGCGCGGTCACGGCCCGCGCCTCGTGCGCACGGTCGTCGACATCCTGCGCGCCGCCGGCGCCCTGATCAACCGCGCGGGCGATGCCTTCGGCGCTGCGGCCCTCAGGTGCGTGCGCGCCGTCGTCGACGACAGCGAGGAGAAAAAGCCGGGCGGCCGCAGGCTTCCCAGCTGGGTGCCCGTCGTCCTGCTTGTGCCGGGACTCGTCCTTGCCGCGCTCTGCATCACCCAGCCCTTCAACCTGCACGGCCAGATCGTCTTCCTTGCGCTCATGTTCGTCTCCATGATCGTGCTCATGCGCATCCGCGCACGGATCACGCTCATGCTGCTCTTCGTCATCTCGTTCGTTGTCTCTGGCCGCTACCTCTGGTGGCGCTGCACGTCGACCGTGAGCACGGGCAACGGGCTCGACCTCTTCTTCGGGGTCCTGCTTCTCGTGGCCGAGGTCTATGCGTTCTCCGTGATGGTGCTCGGCTACTTCCAGGTCTGCTGGGTGCTCGACCGCAAGCCTGCCGCGCTGCCCGCCGACCGCTCCGTCTGGCCCCACGTCGACATCTTCATCCCGACCTACAACGAGTCGCTCGACGTCATCAAGCCGACGGTCTACGCCGCGCTCAACATGGACTGGCCCGCCGACAAGCTCCACGTCTATGTGCTCGACGACGGCAGCCGCGACTTCATCCAGGCCTTTGCGGAGGCCGCAGGTGCGGGCTACATCAAGCGCGAAGAGCACAATCATGCCAAGGCGGGCAACATCAACCACGCGATGACCGTCACGAGCGGCGAGTACATCGTGATCTTCGACTGCGACCACGTCCCCTCGAACGACTTCCTCGTCTCGACGACGGGCTGGCTCGTCCGTGATCCGAAGATTGCACTCGTGCAGACGCCGCACCACTTTTACTCGCCCGATCCCTTCGAGAAGAACATGCATCTCGAGCGCGCCATGCCGATCGAGAACTCGCTCTTCCACGACTTCATCCAGAAGGGCAACGACACGTGGAACGCCACGATGTTCTGCGGTTCAAGCGCCGTCATGCGCCGCAAGGCTCTCGAGGAGATCGGCGGCATTGCGGTCGAGACCGTGACCGAAGACGCCCACACGTCTCTCAAGCTCAACCGCAGGGGCTGGAACTCGGCCTTCATCTCGCGTCCGCTTGCTTCGGGCCTCTCCACGGAGACCCTTGCGGCCCACATCGGCCAGCGCATTCGCTGGGCGCGCGGCATGATCCAGATCTTCCGACTCGACAATCCGATGCTCGGCAAGGGCCTGACGCTTCCGCAGCGCCTGTGTTTCTTCAACGCGATGCTGCATTTCCTGCACGGCCTGCCGCGCATCATCTTCCTTCTGGCCCCGCTTCCCTACATGTATGCGGACATCTACGTGATCTACGCGACGGCGGCCTCCGTCTTCGCCTACGTGATCCCGCACATGGTGCACACGGCCGTGACGAACTCGATCCTGCAGAAGGGCTACCGCTATCCGTTCCTCGGCGGCGTGTACGAGGCCGTCCTCTCCTGGTACATCCTCATCCCGACCACGGTCGCGCTCATCTTCCCGCATTACGGCAAGTTCAACGTGACGGCCAAGGGCGGCACGATCGGCGAGAAGTACCTCGACTGGCACATCTCCTGGCCCTTCGTCGCGCTCATCGCGCTCAACGCCGTCGGACTGTTCATCGGCCTTGAGAAGGCCTTCTTCGATCCGGATCCGCAGTACGTGACGCTTGTCATCAACCTCGGCTGGATCGCCTACAACCTGATGGTGCTCGGCGCCGCCATGTCGGTCGCCGTCGAGGAGAAGGAGGCGCACCGCTTCCCGCGCGTCGGCCTCAACCTGCCGATCGTCCTTGAGACCGGAGACGGCATGCGCCACAACGTACGTACGGTCGAATACTCCCAGAAGGAGCTTCGCGTGCGCGCCCTCGACACGGCCTTCACCATGCCTGCGGCCGGCGAGCGCGTTGCATTCGAATTCGCCGAAGAGGCGGGCCCCGTCCGCTTCGAGGGCACCGTCATTGAAAACGGAGAGGGTTGGACGGACATCGCCGTCGACCTTCCCGACATGGCCTGCGAGCGTCGCTGGAACAGCGTGACATTCTCCCGCCGCGGCATGTGGGCGATGAATCCCGAGGGCACGGTCGACGACCGCTTCCTCACGGGCTTCCTGATGCTCGGCCGCCATGCGCTCTACGGCTACCGCTCCATGATCGAATTCCTGCCCGGTCGGGTTCTGCCCGCCGTTCGGGACGCCGTCCTCTCCATGCTGCCGCGACAGCCGGTTGCAAGGAAGTCCTGATGGCAAACGCAAACTGAGAAGACATGAAGAATCCCACACTCATCGGAACCGCTGCCGCGTGCCTCATGGCCGCTGCGTTCGCCGCTCCCGCCTGGAGCGCGCCCTCTGACGGCATGAAGTCCGTCTCTCAGCTCCAGCTCGTCTGGCGCACAGACGTCACGGGCTCGCGTACCGAAGTCGTTCCCCTCATGAAGCTCGTGCCCGGCGGCAGTGCCGCGGCCGTCAAGCTTACAGGCCTCTCCCGTGTGCAGGCCTTCGACTTCGGCGTGCGCCGTGACGAGGTTGTCTCTGAGGCGACGCTCGACCTGAGCTTTACGCCTTCGCCCGCGCTCGCCCCGTCCGGCTCGCAGATCAACTTATACCTCAACGGCCGCCTGCAGCGCTCGGTGCCCATCTCGGCCTCGATGGTGGGCAAGCCCTCGCAGCTCACGCTCAAGCTTTCGCCCAAGGTGATCGAGTCCGTCAATCAGTTGACGGTCGAGTTCATCGGACACACGCCGTCGGTCTGTGAAAATCCGGCCGATGCCGCCATCTGGCTTGACATCGCGGCCGAAAGCCGCCTCACGCTCGTCAAGCAGCGCGTCAGGCTCGCCAACGACCTCGCGGCCTTCCCAGCGCCGTTCGTCGACACCGCCTCGAACGAGCCTTCCGTGCTGCCGATGGTCTTCACCTCGGCTCCGACCTCGATGGAAAAGCAGGCCGCCGCCGTGCTCGCGAGCATCGTCGGCCGCATGAGCGACTGGCGCGGTGCCGACTTCCCCGTCTTCTACAACGGCACGCCCGCCGAGGGCCACTTCGTCGTCTTCGCGACGAACGAGCGTCGTCCTGACTTCCTGCACGATCTGCCCAAGGCCGACGGTCCGATGGTGACCATCGCCGACGCGCCTGCCAGCCTCTCCGGCAAGATGCTCGTCATTCAGGGCCGCAACGACGAGGACCTCCTCGCTGCCGTGCGTGCGCTCGGCACCGACCGTCCCGTGATGGTGGGCGAGACCTTCCGCGTCAAGAAGGCCGAAGTGCCGCCCGTGCGCGAGGCCTATGACGCTCCGCGCTGGATCAACACCGACGCCGAGATTCCGTTCTCGAAGCTCATGCAGTATCCGGGTCAGCTTTCCGCCCGCGGTCACGTAATGGCCCCGGTGCAACTGCCCGTCAAGTTCGCACCCGACCTCTTCATGGTGGGCGACGCCGAGCTCGGCATGCAGATCCGCTACCGCTACGCCAAGCCGATGCCCGAGGAGACCGCCCAGCTGCGCACCTTCGTCAACGGCTACCTCGCCGACAGCGACACGCTCGCGGGCAGGGACGGCCGCGGTTCGCGCACCGTTCAGCTTCCTGCCTTCTACGGCGCCATCTCCGTCGATGATCCGATGGGCGCCACGCTCACCCATTCGACGAGCCTCGGCTTCTCCGTGAGCTACGAGCGCACGATTCAGGGCGGCTCCCAGGACAACTGCCGCTCCGTCTCGCTCATCGGCCATCAGATGGAGATCGAGCCCACGTCCACGCTGACGGTCAAGGGCCTCTTTCACCACGCCGAGCTTCCCAATCTGAAGCTCTTCACGCGTGCGGGCTATCCGTTCACGAAGTACGCCGACCTCTCGCAGACCGCAGTCTTCATTCCGCAGGACGCGAGCAGGAGCGAGCTCACGACGATGCTCAACACCATGGGCCGCATGTCCGCCATGACGGGCGCCCCCGCGATGCACGTGCACGTGACGGGCGACATGAACGATCCCGAGCTTGCCAAGCGTGACATTCTCGCCTTTGCGCGCTTCCCCGCCCCCGTGACCGACATCGACGTCGAGAATGCGGGCCGCATTCAGGAGAAGCTCGTTGAGGCCTTCAGGGCGAAGTCCCCCTCCGTGCAGAAGACGGCCGAAGGTGCCTATGACAACGGTATTGCCGCCATCGTCTCGGCAGAGTCCCCGCTCGCGGGCGGCCGCACGCTCGTGGCGCTCCTCTCCGAAGGCGCGTCCGGCGCCGCCCGTCTCAACGCCGAGCTCGTCAATCCTGCCGGCCTCGGCTCCGTGACCGGTTCCGTCGCCGTCGTCAACGCCGCCGGCGTGACGGGTTTTGACGTGGGCGAGCACTACACCGTCGGCAACCTGCCCTGGTACCACAAGGTCTGGATGACCGTCATCGATCGTCCGGGCGTCCTCGTTGCTGCCGCTCTGCTGAGCGCGCTCTTCGTGGGCTTCGGCATTTTCCTCTTCATGCGCTACTGGATCAGGAGCCGCTCGTAATGTTCAAGAAGATGATTATCTCCGCGGCGCTTGCCTGCGCCTTCTGCAGCGCTTCGTCCGCCATGTCCGCCTGGCCCGTCTGGGACGAGTTCCGCAATGACGCGCTCGACAACGGCCGCGTCGTCGACAAGAGCGATGACCGCAAGGTGACGACGAGCGAGGGCCAGTCCTATGCGATGTTCTTCGCGCTCGTCACCAACGATCAGGTGACCTTCGACGGCCTCGCCGCCTGGACCGCCGACAACCTCTCCGGGGGCGACCTCACGAAGACGCTTCCCGCCTGGCTCTGGGGCAGGGGACGCGGCGACAAGTGGGGCATTCTCGACACCAACAACGCCACCGACTCCGACATGTGGATCGCCTGGTGCTTCCTCGAGGCAGGTCGTCTCTGGAAGTCCGAGGAGTACACGAAGAAGGGCATGGCGATGCTCGAGCTCCTCAAGAAGGAGGTCCGCACCGTCGACAATCTGGGCAGCGTCGTGCTGCCGGGCCGCGTTGGCTTTGAGGACAACGGCACGGTCAAGCTCAATCCGAGCTACTACCCGCTCTTCCTCTTCAAGCGCTTCGCGCTCGAGGACGCCTACTGGAACGAGGTTTACGAGGGATCGCTTCGCATGTTGCTGAGGTCCTCCCCCGCGGGCATCGCCCCCGACTGGGCGCTCTTTGACAAGGGCGGCCGTCTAGTGCCGCCCAACGGCGACGACTACGAGATCGGCAGCTACAACGCCATCCGCACGTATCTGTGGGCGGGCATGATGTCGCCCGACGATCCCAACCGCGCGATCCTCATGAAGCACTTCAGCCCGATGGTCGAGGCGACGAGGGCGCTCAACATGCCGCCTGAGAAGATCCACACGGTCAATCTCACCGTCAACGACACGGGTCCCTTCGGCTTCGGCGCCTGCCTCATCCCGATGCTTGGAAACGACCGCACCGCGGGCCTCGTGCGCAGCGTGGTCGACTCCGAAAGGCTTTCGGGCGAGAGCTACTACTCGAGCATGCTCGCGCTCTACGGCCGAGGCTGGGATGAAGGCCGCTTCGCGTTCGACGCCGACGGCCGCCTGATCTTTCCGAAGGGACGATAAGACGCATGCAGACCAGAATTGAAAACGGCGCCGGCCCCCGCTTCACGGGGCTCGGCGTCTGGAACGTCTACTTCATCATTGCCTTTGCGCTTGCAGCCTTCGGCTACATCGAGCTCAACCTTCTGGGCAACGCGCTCCTGATGGCCTGGCTCCTGCTGCCCGTCGGCCCGAAGTGGCTGCGCATCCTGCGCGGTACGCTCGGCGTCGCCGCGGCTGCCGTGCTCCTCTATTCGGAGAGCTGGCTGCCGGGCGTCGACAGCATCCTCGCCAACAAGGGCGGCATCGCGGGCTTCTCGCTTCTCTACATGGCCGAGTTCGCGCTCGACTTCATCAACGTGAAGATGGTGGGCTGGGGCCTTCTCGTCTTCCTCGGCTACTTCCTCGTGCGCCGTTACGTGCGCGTGACGTTCTTCACGATCGTCTACTTCCTCGGCGCAGTGACGATGCCGTGGGTGCAGTCGATCCTGCCCGAACGCGCGCCCGTCGTGACGGCCGACGCAGGCGGTCAGACGAATGAGGCCGCCGCGCCCGCCAAGACGGGCAAGGCCGACGCCAAGGCCGTGGGTGAGTGGTACGACGCCTTCCTCGCCTACGAGCACGACCGACGCGCCCGCTTCCCGAACGGCCTTTCCGAGAAGGACACGCCGTTCGACATCCTGCTCCTGAGCATCTGCTCGGTCTCGAACGACGACCTCGCCGTCTCGCAGCTTGACCAGCATCCGCTCTTCAAGGAGTTCAACATCCGCTTCGACTCGTTCAACGCGGCGACGGCCTATTCGGGCCCGGCCCTGCTGCGCCTGCTCAACGGCGCCTGCGGCCAGCCGTCCCACAGCGAGCTCTACGGCGAGCGCCGTCCCGAGTGCGAGATCATGACGAGGCTCGGCACGCTCGGCTACTCGCAGCGCCTGCTGATGGACCACTCGGGCGAGTACGACAACTTCCTGCAGTCGATGCGCGACAAGGCGGGCGTCACCGCCACGCTTGACAACGCGAAGTACCCGACGCGCTACATGGGCTTTGACGACGAGGAAATCGCCGACAGCCTGGCCGTGCTGCGCCACTGGCAGCGCACGCAGGTGAAGTCGAAGGCGGGCCGTACGGCCACGCTCATCAACTTCATCGCGCTCCACGACGGCAACCGACTGCCCGGCCGCGGCCGCGCCGAGCCCTTCAAGCCGCGTGCTCAGGAGATGTTCGACAACATCCGCACCTTCCTGCGCGAGCTTGAACGCTCCGGCCGCAAGACGATTGTCGTGATCGTGCCCGAACACGGCGCTGCCGTGAGGGGCGACAAGATCCAGGTCCCGCGCCTGCGCGACATCCCGACCATGCGCATTTCGCGCGTTCCGGTCATGGTCAAGTTCGTGGGCCTCAAGGGCATGCCCAACGAGCCCATCCACGTGACGGGCAACACGAGCTACCTGGCGCTCACGTCGCTCATCGGCAAGACGCTCGAGACCGACTACTTTTCCAAGGACGGCGGCACGGTTCCGCTCGAGCAGCTCGTCCATGATCTGCCGCAGACCAACCCCGTGAGCGAGAACGGCACCGTTCAGACGCTCGAATATCAGGGCCGCGAATACTTCCGCCAGAACGGCGGCGAGTGGAAGCCCTACGGCGGCTGATTTCCGAGTCCGCAGACAGAATGACAAGGCCCGCGAACACCTGTGTGATCGCGGGCCTTGTTGCTGTGTGCCAGGCATGGGTACAATCTATCTCTGGACCACCCATTCTTGTCAAGCAAGATGTCAAGTATTTTCCGCCGCAGGCGGTGCGTGAGCGCGAAAGCTCTCTCGCAGTGGCCGCGGTCCGTACCAATTTGAGCGAGCTTGCTCGCGTAAATTCAGAAAATGAGGCCCGCCCAGGAACGCGGTAAAACGACGGCATAAAGCCTCCCTGATCCGCATCCTTTACCGAGGTCATGCGGAGTCTGATCAAGCAGATTCTCTTCATGCGAGAGGCCCATCCACCAATCTCTCAGGGCTGTCGGGATTCCATTCGGAATTCCATGCCCAGTATGAACTACAGGAAGCCGTCAGTGCCAGATAACGGGGGATGCAAGTGTCTGCAATTAGATTGTAATGGCTGTTTGACGGCGCCTTTAAGGCATCTCATGAATCAATCTTGCTTGAGGTCGGACTATTCTCTTTCGGGCGGTTAAGGCTTATGCGGCTTTGGCTTGTTCAAGCTCCCACTGCTTCAAAACCGCCTTCGATATGCCAGCTTTCTCAAAGCTGAACGTCTCTCCGTATTGGAGGAGAGCTGTAGCTATGCGCACCAGCTTGGCTGCGACATAGACAAGAACCTTGAACCACGGTCGAGGCGAAGCCAGGCGCTCCTTGATACTTGCTACGAACGGGCAGTCAGGCAACCGGTCGTTGCGCACCATCAAACACAATG
>ERZ506905.653-NODE-653-length-10704-cov-5.70044_pt1 | contig 10704 bp, 10 predicted proteins | sample MGYA00513175_ERZ506905 | MGnify/ENA metagenome assembly ERZ506905
CCTTCGACGATGCGGTCTTCCGGCATGTTGGAGTAGTTCAGGCGGAAGTGGTTGGCATTGCCGCCGTGGGGGTAGAAAGGACCGCCCGGCACGTAGGCAACGTTCTTAGCCAGGACTTTCGGCATGAGTTCTTTCGCGTCCATGCCTTCCGGCAACGTTACCCACGTGAACAGGCCGCCTTCGGGGTATGTAAAGGTGATGCCTTCAGGGAAGTATTTCTTCATCGATTCGCACATCAGGTCACGACGTTTCTTATAGAGGGCCTTGATCTTGGCGACGTGTTCATCGAGGTCGAACATATTGATGTAGTACGAAGTCTGGCGCTGGCCGAAAGACGACGCCTGGAGGTCGACGGCCTGTTTCAGCTTGACGACTTTATCGATGATGACCGGATCGGCTACCATCCAGGCAATACGCAGGCCCGGCATGAGGATCTTCGAGAACGAGCCGAGGAAAATGATATTGCCCTTCGTATCCATCGATTTCAGGGACGGTACCTTGTCGCCGTCATAGCGCAATTCGCCATAGGGGTCGTCTTCGAGGACCGGGAAGTCATAGCGGTTGATGAGGTCCATGAAAGCCTTGCGCCGTTCTACGGGCCAGGTGATGCCCGTCGGATTCTGGAATTCAGGGATGACATACATCATGCGGACGCGGTCGCCGTATTTTTCCAAAATCTTTTCTAATTCTTCCGGGATGATGCCCTTTTCATCCGTCGGTACTTCGACGAATTCCGGTTTGCAGAGCTTAAAGGCGTTGAGGGCGCCGAGGTAGGTCGGGCTTTCGACGAGAACGACGTCGCCCGGGTTAATGAAGATCTGGGCCAGCATGGACAGACCCTGCTGGGACCCAGACGTAATAGTGATGTTATCGATATCGCAGTCGACCATGAAAGCCTGTTTCATGCGGGCTGCAATCTGTTTGCGCAGGGGGTTGTAACCTTCTGTCGTGCCGTACTGCAAGGCTTCGCGGCCTTCTATGGTCAAGACGGCGTCGTCGACTTTCTTCAACTGTTCCGTCGGGAAGAGTTCCGGTGCCGGCAGGCCGCCAGCAAAGGAAATGACTTCCGGCATGGTCGTCAGTTTCAAGAGTTCACGGATTTCAGAGGCTTTCAAATTCATAGCTAAGTCGGAAAAATGCATATCAATCACTCCTTCAGGTTATGTACATCACGCGTTTATCTATGTTTATATAGTATCATAAAAATTACTTTTATGCAATTAAACGTTTGCGTTATAAATATGTTACGTTTCGTACAATCTTTATAAACCAAATGTAAATAACGAGAATGACTGATAATAATAAATATCCAGCTTAAAAAAAATTAAAGAATGACTGTAAAAAATTTTTAAAAAAATTTGCAAAAGAAAAAACGCCCTCATGAGAGAGCGCCTTGTTTCCTTAAAATTTAATTATTTACCGATTTTTTCTTTCAAAACTTCAGCCAAATGTTTAATACCTTCGACGATGCGGTCTTCCGGCATGTTGGAATAGTTCAGGCGGAAGTGGTTGGCATGGCCGCCGTTCGGGTAGAAAGCACCGCCCGGTACGTAAGCGACTTTCTTTTCGATGACTTCCGGCATCATTGCCTTGGCATCGAGGCCTTCCGGCAAGGTGACCCACGTGAACAGGCCGCCTTCCGGATAGGTAAAGGAAACGCCTTCAGGGAAGTATTTCTTCATGGAATCGTACATGAGGGTACGACGTTTGCCATAGAGGGTGCGGATCTGTTTGACATGGGCGTCGAGGTCGTACATGTCGATGTAGTACGAAGCCTGGCGCTGTGCGAAGGACGACGTCTGTAAGTCGACGGTCTGTTTGAGCATGACAGCCTTTTCCAGGATGTCATGAGCGGCGACCATCCAGCCGATACGCAGGCCCGGCATAAAGATTTTGGAGAAGGAGCCGAGGAAGATGACGTTGCCCTGAGTATCCATGGATTTCAAAGTCGGCATCGATTCGCCTTCATAACGGAGTTCGCCATACGGGTCGTCTTCGATGATGGGGATGTCGTGTTTGTTCATGATGTCCATGATGGCTTTGCGGCGTTCCAGGGGCCAGGTGATGCCCGTCGGGTTCTGGAATTCCGGGATGACGTACATCAGGCGGACGCAGTCCCCGTATTTTTCGAGAGCTGCTTCCAGGGCTTCCGGAACCATGCCCTTGTCATCCGTTTCAACTTCGACGAAATTCGGGAAGTTAACGGCAAAAGCCGTCGTAGCACCCATGTAGGTCGGGCTTTCAACGAGGACGATGTCGCCTTCGTTGAGGAAGAGCTGGCCCAGGAGCGAAAGGCCCTGCTGGGAGCCAGCGGTGATGATGATATCTTCATAAGTGCAGTCTGTATGGAAAGATGTTTTCATGCGTTTAGCAATCTGTTTACGCAAGGGCACATAACCTTCCGTCGTGCTGTACTGCACGGCCTGACGACCTTCTTTTTTCAAGATTTCCACGTCGACTTTCATCATTTCGTCAATCGGGAAAAGTTCCGGTGCAGGAAGACCACCGGCGAAGGAAATAATTTCCGGATTTTCTGTTACTTTCAAAATTTCACGGATATCCGATGCGTGTAAACTCTTTGCTTCTTCAGAAAACTTTACCATAAAACTTCACTCCTATCTATTCTCTTTCTTTTATGGCTCTGCTGCGACTCGCCGAGGTTTGTCGTAGTGATATTTATTATACCACTATGACGCACATTAATCTACAAATTTTATGAAAAAACAAGAAAAAGCCACACTGATTAAACAAATAATCAGCCTGGCCTTTTCTTGTTAATCGTTCTACTATTTCAACCTGCGCATAAAGTTTCAACACCCTGACGCACGCTTATTTTATAAAGGTCGTAATCGCCTTTTTCAGGTTATCTACGGCTTCCATATCATTTTCTTTTATGGCATCGACGATGCAGTGATCAATATGATTGCGAAGGATGACTTTACCGACACTGACCAATGCCGAATCGACAGCCGAAATCTGAATGAGAATATCGCTGCAGTCCCGGCCTTCGGCTACCATACGTTTGATAGCTTCCAGATGGCCGCTGATACGGGCCAGCCTGTTCATGACCGTCTTGGTCTGTGTGTGGGGATGTACATGGTCATAGATATGAGGGGGAACCGCCATTTCCTCATCAAAAGTATATTCCGGGTACTGCTCATAGGGGATATGCTGTTTCTTTTCAGCCTTGATGAAATAGAACGATTCCGTATCCATGGCAATCGTCACCGTAAGCCCCGCCGTAATCAACATCGTCGCCATAATATCTACGGGCGGAAGCACATGGGACGGTGTTTTTTCCCCCTGGTCATGCAGGGCATTGACCCGGCTGCGCGGTATATCATGCATAATGATGAGCGAGCCATCCTGTTTGAGTGCTGCTGTCATTTTTTTGATGAATGCTTCTTTACACTGCGCAATATGAGGATAAAAATTCAGACATACGATGGCATCGTATGCATCTTGTGGCAATTTATATTTTAAAATATTCTTTTCCGTATAGGTAACACCTGGAAGAGAGGCAAATTTCTGCCGCGCCTGTTCCAGCATACGATGGGAATAGTCCAATTCCTCTATCCGTCCTGTATCGGTAACCGCCTGATGCAGATATGGCAGCAGAATACCCGTCCCACTGCCGACATCCAATACCGTATCCCCTGCTGAAAGACCTGCGAGTTTCATCAGAAAGAACAGTATTTCCGGATTTTCTTTACGGTCCCGGTCCCATGTCCCGGCATAATTTTCAAAAAACACATGCTCTTTATCCATCGTTTTCACCACTGTTCAAAAGTATTATCATACGTTCTTTATGATACGTTCCCTGCCAGCCGATGTCAACGGAAAACAGCGGAATCAGTAGGCACACTGGGCCAGGCCTTTTTTTCGTGCCGAAAGACAAAAAAGCGGGGCCGAATCATACTGCATAGCCGGAGAGGTATGAACGATAGGCCGGATATCTTCACAGCACCGGCAATCGGTAAACCCGATTTCCATCAGCCGGTACATATCCCACACCGGGCGACATTCATGACTGATGGACAGGGCATCTTTCAGCAATTCACATTCCTCTATAAGTGCCGAATCAAGGTCATGATGGATATTTTTTTCATCAGCCGCCGTGGACGTAAAACGGACAGGGCCGTAATCGGAATCAAAATTAAGCAGCAAACCGCCGTCGCGCAGTACCCGGTGCCAATCCCGATAGGCCGCACCGGCATCGGGCAGATTCCAGGTAAGATTACGGGAAAGCACGACATCAAAAGCGTCCGATGGAAACGGCAATACCTGGGCATCCCCCGTGCGAAAATCAATGGATACCTGATTTTCCGCTGCATTCCGGCGAGCTTCTGTTATCATGCCTGTGGAAGAATCAATCGCCGTGACATGATGACCCAGACGCGCCATGAGAATGGCCAGGAACCCCGGGCCAGTGCCGATATCCAGTATCTGCAATTGGCGGCCATGTGGTAAATAACTCATAATATAAGACTGCCAGGCAGCCGCATCACTACTTGCCAGCTCTTTTCGCCGTACGGCACTGAAATCCTGACTGCGCCGATTCCAATAATCTTGAATTTTCGTACTGATTTCCCTCATCGGTATCTTCCCCCTGGTCGATGTATAACATATCGGTATACTTACTTAGAAAAGTATAGAAGCAAAAAATCGCTTTGCCTATCCCCTCGGGGGGCATGTCAGAACACAAAGAGTCATATTATAATTAAAACGTTATCATTTACCGACAAATTTTAACAAGAAAGAGGCATTTTCATGAAAAGGTATATATTGCAGCGCCTGCTGCACCTTATTCCTATATTAATAGGCATTACGTTCATGTCCTTCGCCCTGATGCACACGGTGACAACGGACACGGTCGATATCCTCTATGACCAGAATGGAGGGGCCAATGAAGCCGCTGCCGCAGCCCGCCGCGCCACCCTGGGTCTGGACCAGGATTTTTTCGCCCAGTATGCCGCATGGGTCGTCAAAATTCTTCATGGCGATATGGGAAATTCCTTTGTTTCCGGAGCACCCGTCTTTACGTCAATCATGGACAAGCTGCCTGCTACGATTGAATTGATGGTCATGGCCCTGGGACTGACTCTACTCATATCCCTGCCGCTGGGTATCCTTGCGGCCATCCGTAAAGGCAGCATCTGGGACCAGTTGGTCCGCCTGCTGTCGTTTATAGGGAATTCTCTGCCGGATTTTTTTATTGCTATCATCCTGCTCTATATATTTGCCGTAAAATGGCATGTTTTTTCTTTTTTGGGTACCAGCTCCTCCATGCTGCCCATCCTGCCGGCGCTCACCCTTTCCATCGCTATGACGGCCAAATACATGCGCCAGATACGGGCCGTATTCCTCGATGAACTGAGCAAGGAATATGTCCAGGCTGCCCTGTCCCGGGGATTATCGTACCGCTTCGTCATGACCCACTATGTCCTTCGTGCCGTAATGGCTCCCCTTTTGGCACTGCTGGCCGTATCGGCCGGGTCCCTCCTCGGCGGAGCCGCCATCATCGAATCCATCTTTCTTTGGGACGGCATCGGCAAGCTGGCCGTCGATGCCATCATGATGCGTGATTATCCCATCATTCAGGCCTATGTCATCTGGATGTCCATTATTTACGTCGGAGTCAATCTTCTTTCTGACATCGTCTGCGGTTTTCTCGACCCGCGCATTGCTATCCGGGAAAAGGAGGACTGACCCATGCACTTGACAAAACGGAACCGTTTCTATTTCTTTCTCGCCCTGATCCTGCTGGGACTCGTCGTTTCTCTCCTGGCAGACCATATCATGCCTTTTGGCCCATATGATCAGGATTTGACGATGGCACTTAAACCACCGGATGCCACTCACTGGCTGGGAACAGACCGCTATGGCCGGGATATCCTGTCACGTACTTTATCCGGGGCCAAAACGACGGTCTTTACCGCCTTGGCCGTCGCCCTTGCCGCCTCTGCCTTCGGCTCATTCATCGGCCTGATCTGTGGCTATCACAAGGGAAAAGCAACGACCATTTTACTCCGTCTGACCGATGTATTCCTGGCATTTCCTTCTATGGTATTTGCCATCGCCGTAGCCGGCATACTGGGTGGCGGCACCTTCAATGCAGCCGCTGCCATTGCAGCCGTTGCCTGGCCCAAATACACCCGTCTCGTGCGCAATCAGGTATTGCCGCTGCGCTATGAATATTACATCGAAGCGTCCCATATGAGTGGATTCTCTTCCCTGCAAATCCTGCTCGTACAGATTCTGCCGGAAATCATCGGCCCCGTATTGATTACGGCAGCCCTTGATATCGGTACAATCATCACGGAAATCGCCGGTCTCTCTTTCCTGGGACTCGGCGCCGCCCCGCCGGCCGCTGAATGGGGCTCTATGATGAGCGGCGCGCGCAACCTGCTGCAGACCGCACCTTGGACCGTTTTCGTCCCCGGTGCTGCTATATTCATTACGGTGGCCATATTCCAGCTTTTTGCTGATAGTCTGCGGGATCTGGCCGATTCTAAAACGACGAGGTGACATGTATGAACAACAAATTCAAATGCCTGCTTACCGCCATGCTGGGAGCCGCGCTGCTCCTGTCTGGCTGCGGTTCAGATACGGGCAAGACCGCCAAAGAAGAAGGGAAAGTGTTCCATTACGGGACCATGGCCTACGGGCCAGCCATGCAGAACGCCAGTACCGACCCTCATGACACGTACTGTGGCTGGAGCACCGTCCGCTATGGCGTAGGCGAAACACTGTTCAAATTCGACAATGAAATGAACGTCCAGCCCTGGCTGGCCGAATCGTATGAACAAGTCGATGACAATACGCTGAAAATCAAGCTGCGCGATGACATTACTTTTTCCAATGGCAAGAAAGTGACCGGTGAAGCCGTCAAAGCCTGTCTGGAAGACCTCATCAAGCGCAATGACCGGGCCCCTCACGACCTGAAAATCGACAATATCACGGCTGACGGCCAGACGGTCACTATCCACTCAGCAGAAAAAGTACCCGCCATGATCAATTACCTGGCAGATCCGTACGGTGCCATCATCGATATGGAAGCCGGCATCAAGGATAAAATCGCCGTCGGCACCGGTCCGTATGTAGCCGTCAAAGTAGACGACCAGGGTATTGAGCTCACAAAGAATGAACATTACTGGGGCCAGACAAAGCCAAAAATGGATAAGATCATCGTCCGCAGCATAACCGATGGCGACTCTCTGTCCATGGCCATGCAAAGTGGAGAACTCGATGCCGTCCAGGGCCTTCCCTATGCCAGCCTGCCCAATTTCCAGGATACAAGCAAATATAAGATCAGTTCGACGGCTACGTCCCGTGTCTATCAGGCAGCCATGAATTTCAAGACGCCGGCACTCCAGGACGACCGGGTACGCAAAGCCATTGCCATGGCATTGGACAAAGATAAATTTGTAAACGTATTATTAAATGGCAACGGCGTTGCCGCAACCGGTGCATTCCCTGACACGACGCCTTATGGCAAAGGGCTGAATGGTCCGAAATACGATCCGGAACAGGCAAAAGCGCTGCTGAAAGAAGCGGGTTATACGGAAACAAACAGTGACGGCTATATCACCAAAGACGGACAGCCGCTGACACTGCGCTGGCTGACCTATACGTCGCGTCAGGAACTCCCCCTTCTCGCGGAATACGCCCAGTCGGCCCTGAAAGATATCGGCATCAAACTCGACGTCAATGCTACCGATAATTATAAGGATTTCCTGAAACGCGGCGAATATGACATCTATGCCCAGGCCATCGTGACGGCACCGACCGGGGACCCTGAATATTATCTCATGAGCAAGATATATTCCAACCAGCCTTATAACAATGGCTATTACAGCAATCCCCAGGTAGATGCCATGATCGACCAGTTGCACAATACTTTCGACCGCAATCAGCGGAATGACCTGGCAATCCGCATCCAGCAGCAGATTCTTAATGATGATGCCGTATTGTACGCATCGTTCCTCAAGATGAGCTTCGTCATGAAAAAGAATGTAACTGGTTTTGCGGCTCATCCGTCCGATTATTATGAAATCACACCGGAACTGGATATGCAGTAACATAGTGAACGACACCGTATAGAAAAGGATGATAGTATGACAGAGGCGCAGCCGTCATTGCTCACAGTAAACGAGATAACTATTGCTATAGGGAACAGTCCCATAGTGAAAGACGTCAGCTTTCCCCTTCATCAGGGAGAAATCCTGGTCATCGTCGGCGAATCCGGCAGCGGAAAGACGACTATCCTCAAAGCCTGTGCCGGCATGCTGCCAGACGCGATCAGCGTCACCGGTGGCAGCATCACCTTTGCAGGCCACCCCCTGATCCGGAAAGAGGACTGGCGTCCTCTGCGGGGGCAGGACATGAATTACGTGTTCCAGGATTCACTGTCTTCTTTTTGTCCCGTCCGCTCCATTTATGATCAATTGTGGGACGCGGCCCGTACAGCCGGCATGAAGCGGGACGAATTCGACAAAACGGCGGCTGACCGGGCCGCCGTCCTGGATCTGCCATCAGGCAGCCTGGCGTCTTATCCCCAGGAATTATCCGGCGGCATGGTACAGCGGGCAGGGCTCCTGTTCCCCCTCATCATTCCACCCCGGCTGGTTTTCGCTGATGAACCGACATCAGCCGTAGACAGCGTGACCCAGAAAAAAATGGCCGATGCCCTGCTGCGCCTGCGCCGTCATCATCAAACGGCCATCATTCTCGTCACCCACGATATCCGTCTGGCCGCATATATGGCAGATACCCTGCTGATCCTGCGCCAGGGACACGTAGAAGAATACGGACCGGCAGCAGGCATCATGGCCCATCCCGGCGCGGCTTATACGGAACATCTCCTGACCCTCGCCGGCATGAGAAAGGAGGCTTCACCATGCTCCTCGAAGTAAACCATCTCGTAAAAACCTATGAACGGGGCGGCATCCCTTTCCGTGCCGTCGATGATGTTTCTTTTCAACTGAAGGAAACAGAAATCATGGCTATCGTCGGAGAAAGCGGGTCGGGAAAAAGTACACTGGGCCGGCTCATCTGCCAGTTCGCCCAGCCCGACAGTGGGCAGATTCTCTTCGATGGCCACGATATCACCCATCTGCCGTCCCGTCGGCAAAAAGAACTGTACCGAAAGCTGCAGATGGTTTTCCAAAATCCCGTACGCTCTTTTCATCCCCGCTTTACCCTGGGGAAAAGCATCCGAGCCGGTCTGCACAATTACCACCTCCCTCTCGAGGAGGGAGAGATGGACCAGTTACTGCAGGAAGTCCATCTGACACCAGAGCATCTCGGCCGCTACCCTCATCAGGTCAGCGGCGGGGAATGTCAGCGGGCCGCCGTCCTCCGGGCGTTGTGTATGCGTCCGAAGTTATTGATCTGTGATGAAGCCACCAGCGCGCTGGATGTCAGTATCCGCGGCGAAATAGCCAGCTTGATAAAGACATCCTGCCAGCGTCATCATATTGCCTGCCTGTTCATTACCCACGATTTGTATCTGGCCCGTCGTTTATGTGATACCATGCTGGTCATGAACCGGGGCAGAATCGTGGAACAGGGCGAAACAGAAACGATATTCACCCATCCCCATACGGAGTATACAAAGACCTTACTGGATTCTATACTGTAAAACAAATAGCTGGCATTTTTCACGAAAATGAAAAATGCCAGCTATTTTAGTAAATAGATTTTTAATTTTCAACTAGGATTGAAAGAACCGGCGGGCTGCGGCCTCGTCTTTCTTCATCTGGGCGACGAGGTCATCGGCCGTGGCAAAGGTCTCTTCGCCGCGGAGGCGCTTGCGGAAGCGCAGGCTCACTTCTTTGCCGTAGAGGTCAGCGTCCCAGTCGAGGACGTGGGTCTCGATGCGGCGGTACTGGTTCTCGAAGGTCGGGTTGTCGCCGATATTGGTCATGGCCGGATGGCCCTTGCCGTCCCACCACAGTTCGGTGATGTAGACGCCGTCTGGCGGGATGGCCATGTTGATGGGGATGAGCATGTTGGCCGTAGCGAAGCCGATGGTCCTCCCCCGCCGGTCGCCGGGCACGATGGTGCCGGTCAGGGCAAAGGGACGGCCCAGGAGATTCTCGGCCGTTTCCATGTGGCCCATCTGGATGAGACGGCGGATGACGGTGCTGCTGATGGGTGTCGTCCGGCCCGGCCGTTCGAGGAGGGTCAGGGCGACGACGGGGATGCCGTACTGGCTCATGAAGAATTTCATGGTCTCCGTATTGCCTGCCGCCTTGGCACCATAGGTAAAGTTCGAGCCGACGACGATGGCCGACGGATGGATGTAGGTCAGGAGGTTCTGGCAGAACTCTTCCGGCGATTCTTGCAAGAGGGTCTGGCTCATGGGCAGGAGGACCAGGCCGTCGATGCCGACGGCTTCGATATATTCCGCTTTCTGGCCAATCGTGGCCAGGCGCAGCGGTTCTTTTTCCGGACACAATACGGACAGCGGATGGGCCGTAAAGGTGACGACCATGGTTTTCACACCGCAGGCAGCGGCCCGTTTGATGGCCGTCTTCATGACCATCTGGTGGCCCCGGTGGACGCCGTCAAAAGTCCCAAGGGCCACGACGGCTCCGGTAAAGCCGGTGATTTCCTGAAAGGAGTGGAATATTTCCATCGTTAGTTACCTCACAATCCCTCTGCGAACATCTTATGGGGCCGCAGGATATGGTGTTCCCC
>ERZ506905.659-NODE-659-length-10598-cov-6.00635_pt1 | contig 10598 bp, 12 predicted proteins | sample MGYA00513175_ERZ506905 | MGnify/ENA metagenome assembly ERZ506905
TATAATCAATCGAATGCTAATGATAAGCAAAAATATATTTGGTAGTTTTCCACTTACAATGAACGGCAAGTATTACCTAAATTGGGATTATTCAGCAACAGCAGAAGGAGCATAACACTTTTTCCCACATCAAAAAACCTCAGAACTCTTTCAATACAAAGTTCTGAGGTTATTTTCATCTGGTGCGATTGGCGCGATTCGAACACGCGACCCCCTGCTTAGGAGTATGGCTTACCATGTGATACACGGTTCGGGTGTAACTTCCAATATCATCCGTTACGCAGAATGACTTGTAGCAAACAAACTTTATGGTGCAAAACACCTATTCTGACGCAGTTTTATGTGTCCGTTGGGTGGTCCTATTAGCAAATTCTTAGCAAGAGGACACCCCGCCAAAGCTGATTGTGTAGTGGTCAAGCTTTTTTGTAACACTTTATTCGATAAATACCTACCTGTAACGAGCCTCCATTGGTGTTAAATAATTATTGTATGAATGAGGGCGAACATAATTGTACCAATTTATATATTTTATAGTAAGTTCATCCATCATAGCTACATTTGAAAATGAGATTACGTTATAAAAGTTGCTTTTGAAAGTATTATAAAATCTTTCCATGGGAGCATTATCATAAGGGCAGCCAGCCTTACTCATGCTTTGTGTTATATTATTGTCTTTACAGAAATTCACAAAATCCCATGAGGTAAACTGTACTCCCTGGTCTGAATGCAGAATTACTTTAGGATAGGTTTCCTTTTTTAGTGCTATTTTCAGAGTGTTTATTGCTAAATCAGTATTAATATAATTGCTGTTTAATGAAGCAACAGCAGACCTGTCATACAAATCAATAATTGAACAGTTATATCTGAATTTTCCATTTGGCTGGCGCATATATGTAAAATCAGTACACCATACTTTGTTTTTGCGGTCGACAGTAAAATTCTGGTTTAAGAGATTGTCAAAAATTTTATTCTTTTTACCTGCTTTATAGCCTGGCTTAGAGTGCATAATTACAGCGCATAAGTTTAATTCCTTATTCATGTATTTATGCATAGTGGTATTACTAACTTCATATCCATACCGCTTGATAAAAATGCGCATAGCCCTATAGCCTATAACACGATTATTGTTGTAATAAACGTACTTTATAAGCTCAAAGATACGTGCTAAGCGTTCATGATATTTCCGCTTTGCCTCCTTTTTATAGTTGTAGTAACAATTAGGACTGATTCCAAATTTATTGCACAGCCATCTTAAACCAAATATGTTTTTATTATCATCTATAAATCAATATACCACTAATCGATTTCCTTCGCTTCATTAGATTTTGTAGTTGTACTGGTGGTATAGAGGCATTCTTCCTTGTATTCGTTAACCCATTTGCTAACAGAACTTTTGGCAACATTAAATTCAACAGCCAGTCGTGGTATTGATTTGTCGCCTGCCATATAGGCTTTAACTACTTCTTTTTTGAAGTCTTTGCTATAACGTACTGACATAGTGACGTCCTCCTCATAAGCACATCTCATAGATTTTTTCCACGTCTGCCGGATATAATGTCATCGGCCCTGTGATAGCTCCGCCCATGCAGGCGTGTTCCGCCATTGCCTTAAAATGTGTTTTGTCGATTTTCAGATCCGTCAGATTTGGTAACAGACCTAACGTATGGATGCAAAAATCAGAAACCGCATCAATAGCTTTTTTTTGCTCCCTCCATCATTTCCATGCCTTCGACAACGCCGAACACCTTTACTCCGAGACTGTAAATTGCCGGGGCAGTCGTTTCATTCAGAATATAAGTCAGCCAGCGGGGCGTTAAAATGGCAAGCCCATGTCCGTGGGTAATGTCGTAATAGGCGGACAGTTCATGCTCCATCGCATGGCAGGCGCAGTCGTGTACAGTTCCCCCGTCTAAGATGGAGTTCAAGGCCATCGAGGATGCCCACATCAGATTTGCTCTTGCCTCATAATTTTCCGGCTCTCTCATTGCGACAGGCGTCCATTTTACCACAGTCCGCATGACCGCCTCCTGCATTTCCAAAATCAATTCAAAGGTTGCGTCCCCAGCGAGGTAATAGTTGTCCAACACATGATTGAAAATATCAAAAGCGCCGCAGGCCATCTGATAAGAAGTAAGGGGATAGCTGTATTCAGTGTTTTCAAAGGCAGCCCTCGGAATTAGTGCATTTCCTCCAAGCCCGATTTTTTCATTGGTATCCATGTTTGAGATCACAGCCCATGCGTCCATTTCTGAGCCCGTTGCAGCATTTGTAAGGATTGCAATTACCGGAAGGACATCACCCATACGCCGCCAGAAACCAAAGGCCATACATCCCCGTTTTCCGTAACAGCAGCGGCTGCAATTCCTTTCGCACAATCAATCGTGGAGCCGCCGCCCGCTGCAAGGACCACATTGATATTCTCTTTCCGGCAGATGGCCGCGCCTTTATTCACCGTAGAATGTCGCGGATTCGGCTCCACGCCGGAAAGTTCAAACAGCTCTATGCCATTTTCGTTTGCAAGCGCTGTGATCCGGTCATAAAGACCATTTTTCTTGATGGAACCGCCGCCATACACCAGCAGCACCTTTTTCCCGAATTGCAATAATTTCTCCAGCAAATGCTGAAGCTGATCCTTTCCGAAATATGCCTTGTCCGGGTTGTGAAAAATAAAATCGTTCATATCATTTCCTCCATTCATCGTTGTTTTTTTATGAGTAAATCAAATAATCCAGGCAATCAATTTCCTTATGGCGGATATGTACCTGATCTAAAAGATGCTTTCTATGTTTGGCTAACAGATTCAGTAATTCAGATATATTCCTGTCAAGTACTAATGCCAGGCATTGTTTGAGTATTTCCGAATCGCATCCAGCATCTTTTAGGTTCTGATAAAGGAGCTGTTTTGTGTCTGATGCCTCTGCCATGCGTATCACCTCCTGTGTTATAATTGTAGCTGGGATGCATAGAAATGTAAAATACTTAGTTTTTGTTTTCAGTTATTCTTATTTTGAATTTATTTTCGTGATATAATATCTGTACCAAACGAGAGGTGAATATTATGGAAATCAGAGTATTAAGATATTTTTTAGAAGTGGCAAGAGAAGAAAATATCACCAGAGCAGCAACACATCTTCATATTTCGCAGCCTACCTTGTCTCGCCAACTTAAAGATTTGGAGAACGAATTGGGAAAGAAATTATTTGTCCGCAGTAATTACAGCGTGAGGCTTACCGAGGAAGGAATGCTTCTGCGAAAACGGGCAGAAGATATTTTGGACATGGTAGATAAGACCACCGATGAATTTAAGTCGTTGAATGAAATCAATGGTGGAGATATTCATATAGGTTGCGCAGAGTCGGATGGGAGCAAATTTTTTTTTAGAGCTACTGCTAATCTAAGAAAAGAATATCCACATATCCGGTATCATTTATACAGTAGCGGAACCGATGCAGTAAACAAGCGATTAGATAGAGGCTTGCTGGACTTTGCCATCATAGTACAAGAGGTAGACCCGACAAAATATAATTATCTAAAAATACCGTTTCAAGACACATGGGGATTGCTTATGCGCAAAGACAGTTCGTTATCTGCAAAAGCCTCCATCAAATTAAGCGATCTGAAAGATATTCCTCTAATTTGTTCAAGGCAAAGTCTTACGTCTGAAATGCCAGCATGGTTTGGTGACGATTTGGCGAAAATGAATATCGTAGCGACCTATGATTTGTTATTCAATGCCTCTATAATGGTTAGGGAAGGATTTGGATATGCGTTGGGTTTTGACAAACTGATCTATACTGGAATAGATAGTGATTTGTGCTTTCGGCCATTAGTACCAGAAGTCATTTCTCCGATGTATGTGATTTGGAAAAAGTATCAGGTATTTACGCCAGTCGCAACGTTGTTGGTGAACGAGTTGAAAAAACAATTCAGCACTCATGTGGCAATCTAAACGTTGTATTCTGCAATATAAAGAAGGAGTTGTATGTAAGAAGATGATAACTCCTTTTTATATGGAGATTCCCAAAACAGAGCATGAATTATATTGGCTAATTATAGGAACTATATAGACATATCCAGAAGAAAAGAGGAACAGTAAAATGTAACTGGGTGAATGGATATAGCTAAAAGACCAGTACAAAAATACAATTTTCAGCCCTTCGAGGCGGCAATCAAAAAAGCGAGAACCGGGCGCAAGGAATCCCGCAACAAGGTGGGAAACGAAATGTATCTCTAGCCCCGTTATCTTGCCAATATTGAGAACAAGGGACAACATCCAAGCCTCAAGATATTCTTTGAGCTGGTTTCCCGGTATCATATTTCCGTGGAGCAGTTTCTCTTTGGAGATACTTCGGCCGGGAAATCCACGGCTCGCAGACAGCTTGATACGCTGCTCGATGGTCTGGATGAAAAGGAAATCAGGATCATCACCGCCACCGTACAGGCTATGCTGGATGAAAAGGCCGATGGAAAGGGTGATGAAGAATGAGGCTCCCGGTACAACTGAATATGGATTGAAAGACGCTATGAACGGGTAAGTTTGTAGCGTTTTTTATTTGTTTTTTGGTTGCCAAAGTGACGGTTTTGGTATTACTTAGGTACGAAAAAAAAACGATAGCAAGCACAGCAAGCGAGTACCCCCTTGTGATTTTTCGGATTTTCAGGTCCCTTGCCCGAAAATGAAAAATGCTTGTTGGGATAATCCCAAACCCTTATGAAGAACGGAGGCGGCGCATGGCGAACCGAAAACGGAATATTCAGATGAAGTTTTATGTCACAGAGGAAGCATTGACGAGAAGATGGCCCAGCTCCCCACAAGACGCTATGGCGCCTATCTTCGGAAGATGGCGATTGACGGATATATCATCTACACCGACACCACGGATATCAAAGCGTTTACCGCGGAGCTTTCCGCCATCGGCCGGAATATCAATCAGATCGCAAAGCGGATCAACGCCACTGGCTCCCCCTATCAGGCGGATATAGAGGAAATCCGGGAAAGGTTGGATCAAATATGGCAGTTACAAAGACGCATCTTATCAAGTCAACGCTGAAAGCGGCTATTGACTATATCTGCAATCCCGAAAAGACAGATGGGAAGCTGCTGGTGTCCTCCTATGGCTGCACCGCCGAAACAGCGGACATTGAATTTGAATGGACCCGCCACCATTCCATCGACAAGGGCACCCACCTGGGCCGCCACCAGATCCAAGCCTTTGAGCCTAGGGAGGTGACGCCGGAGGAAGCCCATGAGATCGGCATGGAGCTCGCAAAAGAAATCCTGGGCGGCAAGTATGAGTTTGTCCTTACCACCCACATAAACAAAGATCTTGTTCATAACCACCTGATTTTCAATGCGGTCAGCTTTGCGGATCACAAGCATTATCATTCCAACAAGCGGAGTTATCACTATATCCGCCGCACCTCCGACCGGCTTTGCAAGGAACATGGTCTGTCTGTCATTATTCCTGGACAGGACAAGGGCAAGAGCTATATTGAACATCAGGCCGTGCAGAACGGCACCAGCTATAAGGCAAAGTTGAAAGCTGTCATTGACCGACTTCTTCCAGCCTGTTCCAACCTGGAAGAACTGCTTCGCCGCCTGCAGAGAGAAGGTTATGAGATCAAGCGTGGCAAGTATATCTCTGCCATAGCACCGGATCAGGAACGGTTCACCCGTCTGAAAACGCTGGGGGTTGACTACACCGAAGAAGCCATTGCCGCCCGGATCGCCGGACGATCCAGACCTTCCCGCCAACCGAAACGGCAGGACGGAAAGATCAGCCTGCTCATTGATATCCAGAATAACATCAAGGCACAGCAGAGCGCAGGCTTCACCCATTGGGCGAAGCTGAACAATCTGAAACAGGCCGCCAAGACCATGAATTTCCTGACCGAGCACGGGATAAGCAACTATGGAGAACTGGAAAGCAAACTGACCGCATTATCCGCACGGAGAGATACCTCTCATGCAGAGATCAAGCGGATAGAAAGCAGAAGTGCCGAACTTACCCTTGTGATGAAGCACGCCGGAACTTACCGTCAGCTAAAGCCTCTTTATGACAGATACCGTAAATCGAATGATAAAGAAAAGTTCCTGCGGGGGCATGAGAGCGAGAGCATCCTTTTTGAAGCGACCACCAGAGAATTGAAACGGCTGGGGGGGGGCCGGAAAGCATGAAAACGGAGCTTGCCAATCTCAAGGCAGAAAAGGAACGGCTCCTTGCTGAATATAAAGCCGCAAGAGCCGAAGCCCAGGAATACGAGACCGTCAAGCAAAATGTGGATGCGCTGCTGACCGTTGCAAAGGAACAGGAACAACAGCGGCGGCATGAACTTGAATAAATTTCTTTGAAAGACGCTGGGCACAGCTCCCGGCATCCTGTATAATGGAACTGCGGAAAGAGGTTTTACCGATGACAAGAAGCGAAGCAATCAAAGCATTTTTCTTCAAAAGCGTATTGCCCGTGACCATGGCACTGATCCTGTATTGTATCTTCAAATCCGCCTGCGTGAAGAACGGAGAGCTTGACTATGTATGGCTCTGGATACTCTGCGGGCTGCCGTTTGGACTCCATCGGATGTGCCTCTGGATCGTGCCGGGCGGTGGCTCCCTGGGTGGAGGGATCGCCCTGTTCGTGCTGAATTTCATTCTGGCCGGGATTATCGACGGCTTCGTGCTGGTTTGGCGGTTGATCGTGGCGGTGTGGTATGTACCGCTGACGGCGTGGAGGTTGATTAGCATATAAAAAATTCCGACTTCTTCATCTGAAGTCGGAATTTTTTATAGATTCATGATGAAAACAGAATGACGATATGGTAGAATAATAGTGTATTTTTCCAATATATTTTGACACGGAGGGAATACAATGAAATTTGAGAAAATATCAATTCGGAATTTCAGAAATTTCGAGAATGTTGAAATTGATATTTACAACAAAAATATTTTTTTCGGTCTAAATGACATCGGTAAGACAAATTTTTTGTATGCCATGCGTTATGTATTTGATAAGGATATAAGAAAGAATGGCTTTTTAGACTCTGACTTCCACAAGAAAAATGTGGAAACACCTATTGAAATCACTGTCACCGTAGATATAAGTGATACTGACGATTCTGATAGCCAAAAGTTGAGGGCTCAACTGAAAGGAGCGATACTCAGCCAGCATACCAAAGTGTTTATCAAACTTGTTGCCAAATATAATGTTCAAGAATTAGTGGCCATGCCAATTTTATATTGGGGTGGTAGTTTGGACCACCTTTATGAAATCAAGCAAAGAGGCTACCGCTATGATATAGATTACATTTTTAATGTGATTTATATCGACTCATATGTTGATTTGCACGGCTTGTTCAAGAAAAATATTGCGACCCTGATTAAGAGTGATGATGTAGCCGATGATGATACTCTTAAACATATTCAGGCCGCCGTAGATCAGCTGAATACAAATATCTCAAATCTATCTGGTGTTAAAGAATTTGAAGGAAAAATTACTCCAGAATATCAGAAATTTCGGAGTGAAGGGGTTTCGATCTCGGTCAAGTCTGAGATTGCTGTGAAAGGACTGTATTCCAACATTGTTCCATACATAAAACAGACAGACGATGAAAATTTGTACCCTACTGCTGGAGAAGGACGCAAAAAATTACTAGCATACTCTATCTACGATTTACTTTCAGCAGAAAACGAAGAATTAAAGATCAACCTATTCCTTATTGAGGAGCCGGAAAACCACTTACATAAATCCTTGCAAATCGCCTTATCCCAAATACTATTTGCAAATGGGAAATACAGCTATTTGTTTGTAACGACTCATTCTCCATTTGTCCTATACGATATGGACGGTGTAAGTCTTATCAGAATATTCCATGGTCCATCCATTGATAGTGCAAGCTATTTCTATCAGGTCCCAGCAAACTTTGAGAAAAATCGTAAAATGCTAAATAGATATTTAGCCGAAGCGATTTTTGCAAATAAAGTGCTGCTGGTAGAAGGACCTTCCGAGCTCCTGCTTTTTGAAAGGGTATTGTCCACAATTAATCCATTTTATGAAGTAGATGGTATATATTTTTTATCTGTGGAAGGCGTTGGCTTTTCCCAATACTGCAAGATACTCAATGCACTAAAAATCAAATGGATTGTAAAGACCGATAATGATTTACGACGTCCTCGTGGTAAGAATGACTATGTTGCATACGGTTTTCAGCGTTGCAATAAAATTATAGGGAAGGAAACTCTTCCTATTCAATCATATCCAGATGATAGTATTGCAAATAAAAGAACCCTATACGCCGAAAACAAGGAAGTTCTTGATGATATTCGCACAAATTGTGGAATTTTCCTTTCTGTAGTTGATTTGGAAAATGACTTAGACGAGGTCTTACATGATAATTTATGTGAATACCTGGATACATCTAATCCTGTTGCATATTTGCAAAAAGCCAAGCACTTCCACATGGCTGACCTGGTAGAAGCAATAACGGACGCTGATTGCAGGACAATTTTTGGCCATTACAACTTTGCGTGTTTAGAGGAGATAACAAAATGAATTTAACACCCGTACAGCAACAAATTGTAGATACACAGGGAAATCTAATCGTCCGGGCCAGTGCGGGTACAGGAAAGACACATACTATGGTTGCAAAAATAGCTGCCGAAATTGAGCATAACCATACCCACAAATCCATTGCTGCAATTACTTTTACAATTAAGGCTGCGCAGGAAATCAAAGATCGTCTAACGATAGACAGTTCACGTCATTTTATTGGTACAAATAACAGCTTTGTAATTGAAGAAATTATAAAGCCATTTTTGAAAGATGTATATGGCGCTGAATTTGAAGTTGATATGAGTACCGACTATTCCATCCGCATTGACACATTTGAAGCTGGTCTTGACAAAGTAAAGTGGGAACAAGTGCTTTGTTCCTATACTGATAGCAAAAAAAATTTTGTTTTTGATCTTGCTCTTGATGTAATTATGAAATCATCTGCATGTAGATTATACCTTCAAGCTAAGTATTTCAAAATCTATATTGACGAATATCAAGACTGTGATAAGTCCATGCACATGCTATTTATGTATATCTGCGACACCCTTGGTATAGATACTTTTGTAGTCGGGGATGAAAAGCAGTCTATCTATATTTGGCGTGGGGCGTATCCAGAAGCTTTTAAGAGCATTTGGAATAAGCCCAACTTTCACAAGGTATTTATGGGGGACAATTTTCGCTCATGTCAGCAGATTCAAAACTACTCTAATCTGCTTTGTGAAGAAACGCGTGGGCTTTACAATCCAACTGAAAGTCTTGACAATATTATTTGGATAACGCCTAAGCAACAAGAGTGGCCGAGTGAAGTGCTTCAATATATTGACCCGCAAAAGCGAACGGCTCTATTGCGCTTTAGAAATGCCGATGCTGAGAACGGAGCATCCGAATTGAGCAGTGCCGGAAACAATTTTGTATTTATTCCGCAGCTCCCGATTGCGGACATAACGACTGAAACAGCGTGGCTATATACTGCGATTGCAAAGTATATGGTTTTGCCAGAGTACTCTGTATATGATCTAATATCCGAAATTCCCGCTGAAGGAAATAGTGGAAAGAAAAGCACAGCTACAATAAAGCGGACACTTGAAGCCATAGCGAACGCTGAAAATCAAACGGTGTTTGATACTACAGTAAATAGCTTATGCGATTATCTTGGCTATGAAACGCGCCCCGAGCATTTGAACAAGCTATTTTCAACGGTCAGCAATAAAAAATATCATGTAGCTTTTAATACAGATATATATCAAAATATTGCAATTACATTCCACTCATCAAAAGGCTTGGAATTCGATCAAGTGATATTGTTTGCTGGTGACTACAATCTTTCTGATATGTCTGGCATATATAATCACTATGTTGCAGTAACAAGGGCAAAAGAGAGAGTGGTTATTGTGAAATGCTCCGATTACTATGCAAATAGGTTTGAAAGCAATCTCTCCAAAATATTCGCTCTGAGCGGTTTAAAAACATGTGATTTAGTTACTTACAAGTGAAAAAGCGGGAGCACAGCCGATCGGACGAACCGAAAAGCTGTACTCCCGTTTTGCGTGACAGAAAGTGTTTGAAATCAAGCCTTTTTCTTCATGTGCCAGCAAGCAGACCGACACATGAAAAATCATAAAGGCTCCCTTTGAAAATACGGATACAGGGGATTATTCTGCGTTTTTCGCCCCCTTATCCTCACAGATTTTAGACCGTTTGGAACTGTAATGCGGGCAAGCGACCAGACATACCCGGAAACTCTGCTTGCAACCGTGAACACATTTTTTGCAGATATGGTTATACTGCCGCCTACCGTTCTCGCCCAGGAAGAACGCCCATTCCAGTCGCCACTTCTTGCTTCGGCTCATAGGCAGTCATGCTCCGGCACATCACGGCCGGGCTTCTTGCCCTCCGGGGGCTTGTGCTCAGCACACTCACGTTTTGCGTCCTCCAACCGCTAACGGATGGAAGGCTTCTCCGGCGTTGTCCGTTCTGCGTAGTCCTGGATTTTTCCCAATTCTTCGCCGCGTCTGCCGTTGTTGATAACGCCGTCGATCATGCCGTAGT
>ERZ506905.660-NODE-660-length-10594-cov-15.1383_pt1 | contig 10594 bp, 15 predicted proteins | sample MGYA00513175_ERZ506905 | MGnify/ENA metagenome assembly ERZ506905
CCGTCTTCTGTTGTCATTTTCTCTTGATGAGTGTGAGCAGGCAACTCATCGGTGGATACCTGGGTAATCCATTTTATGCCATTTCACCCCACTTTATCCCCTTGACAAGGCCGTAACTGCACCACGTTAAGCACAAGTAAAACACATTCTCTAGCGGCTTATGATAATGCTGTACGGACGATTGCCGAAAAAAGAAAAGCCCTGGTTACTTACAAAATATCCACTGCTTTTCGGAGTTCGGATAAGGTTTTATGCGTGTAGACGCCTTTCGTCACACCTTTTCTGGCGTGGCCCAAAATCATTTTTACCACCGTATCGTTGATACCAGCCGAATCAAGCATGGATGCGGCTGTGTGGCGTGCCTCGTGGGGGGTGTGGTGCATGGATAAGGCTTTCATCACCTTGTCCCACTGGCGGCGGAAAGAATCGTAGGAGCGGCAGGGGCAAAGCCAAGGGGATTCCTGGATTCTGTCCAGCACAAACGGCCAAATCTTTTTACTGACCGGGACCTGCCGGATTCCCGCCCTGGTTTTACTTTTCCGTATGACCAGGCAGCGCTGGCGGATTTTTACATCGGATGCCTTGATATTAAGATATTCACCGCATCGGAGGCCGGTATAAATCAGTATAAGTACGTCAACTGCAAATGGCGTTTCGAGATTAGCCCATAGCCGATTCCGTTCCCGGACGGTGAAGGGCTTTTTCTTATGCACCGGGATGTGGGGGTCGATGGAAAGACGGCTGGCATAGTCTGTGGTCACTATGTCGTATCTGATGGCATAGTCGTAAAGCTGTTCCAGCAGTCCTTTGACCTTCTTCTGCGTGGCGTATCCGGCAATCTTTTTCACGGCATCAATGGCCGCTTGCAAATCCCTGTATCGGAGAGATGCGAAAGGCCGAGAATGGAGGGTAGAGAGATGGCGAAAACAAATCTCATAGGCTTTCTGAGAAGATACGGACAGCCCCGGAAAATGTTCCTTCTTCCATCTTTCGTAGATGGCCGAGAAGGGAATTTCCGCTTGCATTGTGTCTGTATCATTGACGGCAAAGAGATGGCTCAGACCTTCCACGTAGGTTGCAAAGTACCCTAGTGTTTTCTGGCGGCCGTTGATGGTCTTTTTTACGACCCAGGGACGGCGGCGGTTGCCGCTGAGCTTATAGCAAGTACCAAAGCCATTGGGGAGTTTCATCAAATCACACCTTTCAATCTTTTAATAGGAGGATACCAAACGTGAACGATATTGTCATCGAAGGGCTTAGCACCGTGGTCAGCCTGGCCGTGGGTGGCTTGGTTGGATATGTAGTCGCATACGTTACCGGACTGAGAGCAGTCAGAAAGGGGATGCAATTAATTCTGCGGGCTTCACTCAACGATATGTATGTACGGTTCCAACGGACGCCGCCGACAGTCGAGGAAAAACAGGTTTTCGAAGAGATGTACGAGGTGTATGAACATTTGGCGGAAAACGGCATCATGACCGTAAAACATGAAGAAGTACTTAAAATGCCGGAAGAGGTACGGAAATGAAGAAAGTACAGGGGTTCCTGCTGAACCTGCTCGGTTCGGCGGGCCGCATGAAAGTACGGGGCCTGCCCCGTGCCCTGGTGATTGTACTGATGCTGTTACTCATTGGCAGTATCGTCTTGTATCTGTCTGGTTGGGTGTGGCTTTGGGCCTTCCAGGGCAAGGTGGATCTGCCGGCCATGAATATGCTGCTCCAGACGCTGACAGGGGTGTCCTTCATCGCTGCGATTGGTTTCATCGGCAAGAGCCTGGTAGATGAAGACGGGGACGGCATCCCAGATGACTGGAAAGATGAAAAGGAGAAAGATAAACATGCTGAAACCAACATTCGCTGATTATGGGCTGGATTTTAAATACCTGGAACCTCGGGATGTGACTGATCAGATTGTGATTCACCATACCGGCAACCCGACTGATGATGATCTGAGCGCGGAAGAGATCCATGAAAGCCACCTGGCCCAGGGATGGTCCGGCATTGGTTACCATTTTGTGATCCGGAAAGATGGAACGATTGAACTGGGCCGGCCGATGGATACAATCGGTGCCCATGCTTATGGAGAAAACAGTCACACCATCGGGATCCATGTCTGCGGGAATTTTGAAATTGCTGAACCGACTGATGCACAAATTGAAAGCTGTGCCGTCTTGGGCCAGTGGCTGGCCCTGGTGTATGGCTTTGAAATCAATGACGCCACTGTTGTGGGGCATCGGGATCTGATGGCTACTGCCTGCCCTGGCGAAAATCTGTATAGCAAACTGGGGACAATTCGCGGAAAAGCTATCTGGTACGAACAGAATTACGATGAAAATGGGGACTACATCGGCGGTTAAAGTCGAAACGGCGTATGGGGCCTATAACAGCCTCCTACGCCGTTTTTCTATTCTGTGCGATTGGTTGCTTGCGAATAAAAATAAAAATGCCAAGAACGGATTTTAGGAGGTGAGTTTTTGTGGAACAGGAAACAAAATGGAGAATCATCCTGGCCATTGCCGGAGCCTGTGCCCTCTGTATCATCGGGGGCCTGATCTACGGCTGCGGCCGGGAAAAGAAAGAGGAACCTAAGGTCATGGAATATCAGCAGACCACGGATCCGGACACCATTCAGAAAAAACTGGATGTGAGCCAGGGCACCGCCCGGGAAATTACCAGGGAAATCTATCATGTGCAGCAGTCCGATGCCCCGCCGGCCATTACCTACTACGTCCAGGCCCCGGATGTGCAGGAAGGAGCGGAAAAGGTTGCCAAAGACATCCAGGAAGGCAAGCCAACTGTCCCCGCCGCAGCAGCCGAAAAGACGGACCGCACCGTGGTGACGGCCGATCATGACCACCAGAAGGTGGATGTCTATAAGGTTAGCTTGCGCAAGCCTCATAAGATCAAAGCCGGGCTGATGACCGCCGACGGCAAGACCTACGGTGGTATCGGCTACCAGGCAGGCCGCTGGGAAGGTATGGTCTATACCCGCAACGGGAGGAAAGTGGACGCGGCGGCCATTACCTATACCCTGGCGGAGTGGTAAAAGAAAACCCGTAAGGCTAGGAAATATCTGGCTTTACGGGTGATTTTTTCGTTTAAAAGCATTGACAAATAAGCAAGAAAGTAGGATACTTAAATCATCAAGAGGAAGGGAGGTGCGAAAGATGTGATAGAAAAATTAAAGGCAGCTGCCGAAAATTTCATTTTCTGGATTTCATTCATCCAAGCGATGATATGGACATGGAAAATGACGAAATCGGCAAAGAAAAAGCTCCGGAAACTCCTCAAACAGTCCAAAGCGAAGAAGTAACCAGAGCCACCGGGGAGCCAAAAGGTTCCCCACCTGCCTTGATTTTATCACATGAGTATCATGAAAACAATCATTTTTATCACGGCGGTAGTGGTTGTTGGTATGCTGCTCAGCCTTTCATCTATAGACTGGAGCAGCTGGGTTAAAGGGCTTGCCTGCGGCGGTGTTATTAGCGCCTGGGTAGTGTACTTTGGCCTGGGGAGGGATTTTCGTGGAAGAAACTAAAAACGGTTGGGGCGGACGTCGCCCCAACCAAACCGGAAGACCAAAAGGCACAATAAAACCGGAGGGTGTACGTTCCCAGCACCAGCTCCGTGCTTATGACGAAGAGTGGGATCTGATTCGGCATTTTGCCAGGCTGGTAAAGCATGGAAAAATGGAAGCCTGTAAAGCTGCATTGGGCCAATTAGAAGCGGCAGACGGCAAATAAACGGCAAAAAAACCATAGGAAATATAGTGCTATATCCAAAAAATATCACCTTGCAAAAAATGGCCACCGTGATATATACACGCTCTGCCAATTCATGCAAAATTTCCCTTCATTTAATATATTATCCTAAATAAGTGTACAACTGGCTGTGAAGAATGCGTGTCGTCTTTCTTCACAGTTTTTTTTATGGGTAGAATAACTCTCCCTTATCCTCTTTTTTTAGGGCATATTTCTGTTATAATAAGAGAAAGGAGGGAAGGCCGATGAAAAAACGCATACTGTCTGCTTTTTGCCTGTTACTGTTCGTCTTTGCCCTGCCGCTTACCGGATGGACTTCTAGTGTATCCAGGGATGGGTATTTTGGAAAGATTCGTCTCAGTGGGAAGGTACGCATTGTTGAATATAATGCCGATATCAAGGTCAAGGTCGTCAATGCTTTCCCTGACCTTAAAGTGAAAGTGGTTGACTATTTCCCGGATGAAATTGGAGAGTGGCAGTTTGTTGAATATGGTGAGGACTTTACGGTCCAATTCGTCAATAGTTTCCCTGATATTACCATTCAGTATGTATCTGCCTTTCCGGGCGTAAATTAAAAAGGGGGAGAGCGCATCCATGGGTCGATTGCTGATTACCATTGGCATCCTATTTGTCGTGATAGGTCTTTTTGTGGAGTTTGGCCCCCATTTCCTCCCATTGGGGCATTTGCCGGGGGACATTTCGATTACGGGAAAGCATGGCAGTTTCTATTTTCCTGTTGTCAGCTGTATTGTTGTTAGTATTGTGCTCAACGTGATCCTGTGTCTTTTTCATTGATAGGGGATCAATCGGGGGAAAGGGGGTAAGGGAACAGGTTTCCCTTATCCCTTTTCTTCACTGTGCTCATTTTGTTTCAGATTATTTCCTTTTTGGGACTACCTGCTATGATACAATAAAGAAAGAACCGTAAAAGGAGGTCCATGCCACTATGACACAACAAAATCCATCCTATGCCGATTGGCAGCCGACCCTGCAGCGCGTCATGACCTATCTTGTTGGAAAAATTGAAGACTATAGCCGTGTCTGCAAGGAAAGAACAGGGGAGCCAGCCTATGAGCATTTGATTTACCGTGTCAAAAGCATTGACAGCATGAACGAAAAGTGTGTGAGAAAGGGGCTTCCCGTATCGGCTCGCTCCGCTCTGCGGGAACTAAATGATGCCATTGGTATTCGGATTGTCTGTCGTTTTATCGATGATATCTATACCAACCTTGAGGCCATCCGCAGCTTTCCTTTCTGCCGGATCATCAAGGAAAAAGACTATATCAGTCACGTAAAACCGAATGGATACCGCAGTTACCACATCATTATTGAAGTGACGGCCCCTTTTGAAGACATCGATGGAAAGAATCCAGGCCGTTTTTTTGCGGAGTTGCAGCTGCGGACCATTGCCATGGATTCCTGGGCAAGTTTGGAACATGAAGTGAAATACAAACAGGATATTGAAGATCCTGCCCTTATCATCGAAGAATTGAAACGCTGTGCTGATGAGCTTGCGGCCTGTGATCTTTCCATGCAGACCATTTCCCACCTCATCCGCAAAAATCATAAAAAGGAGTCTTAAGGGATGAATATCTTGCTTGCTGAAGATGAAAAAGCCATGAGCATGGCCATTTCTGCTGTCCTTACCCATTCAGGCTATACGGTGGATACTGTGCAAAATGGGGCGGAAGCTGTCGAAGCGGCTGCGCAAAAGCCCTATGACTGTCTCATCTTTGATATTATGATGCCCATTAAAGATGGCGTAACGGCTCTTTCCGAAATCCGGCAAAGCGGCAATGAAACGCCGGCAATCTTTCTTACGGCAAAATCAGAAGTCGATGACCGTATCATGGGACTAGATGCTGGCGCTGATGATTACTTGACGAAACCCTTTGCCATGGGGGAACTGCTTGCCCGCATCCGTTCCATGACGCGGCGCCGTCAGAAGGACAGGGAAGATCTCACAACGGGTACGCTTACCCTTAAGGTCGGTGAAGGGGAACTTTCATGTACCAGCAGTGTTCGCTTATCGGCTAAGGAAACGGCCCTGATGAAACTACTCATGCTCAATGAAGGAAAAACTCTTTCAACGGAGCTGCTCCTTTCCCATGTCTGGCAGGATGAGGAAGAAAAAGGTCCTGGCGTGGTCTGGATATATATTTCTTATCTACGGGAGAAACTTCGGGCCATCGGCAGCCATTGCACCATAGAAGGTGAGGAAAATGGCAGTTTCCGCCTTGTTTCCCAGGAGGCCGCAAATGGCTGAAATCCAGCGTCTGCGGCGCAAATTTATTCTCGTAGGCACTCTTGCCGTTATCATCATTGTGGTTGGCGCGTTGGGGCTCATCAATACCATTTCCTATATGCGTATGCAGCACTCCGTTTTTTCGCTCCTCACAAGTATCTCCGAAAATGGAGGGCAGCTGCCGCGGCGGGAAGGAGAACGGCCCTCTTCCTGGATTGAGGATCCGGACTGGTACAATGATTCCCCGGAATCGATCTATCAGATCCGTTATTTTAGTATTGTTCTCGACCGCCTCGGCAATGTAGAAGATGTCAACCTTTCCCGCATTGCTTCCTTTAGTGAAAGTGAGGCGGTCCAAGTTGTCCGGAGCGTCATCGAATCACAGAGGGATCGGGGAATCTTTCGCAAGAACCGGGCAAGTTACAGCTATATGGTGACGCCCCTTGACAATCATCAATACCGTATTGTCATTATGGATTCTACAAAGGACGTGGCAGCTGTGGAAAGCTTTGTCCGGTATTCCCTGCGCTTTGGTATTGGCTGCATTCTGGTTTATGTCCTTGTCCTAACCGGGCTTTGCAACCTTATCATCCGGCCCTTCGTCGATAATATGGAAAACCAGAAGCGTTTCATTACCAATGCTGGCCATGAACTCAAGACCCCGATTGCCATCATTTCTGCCAATACGGAAGCCTTGGAACTCATTCAGGGAAAGAGTGAGTGGACGGCCAATATCCTGACGCAGGTCAAGCGCCTTTCCCGCCTCATCTCGAGCCTCATCACCCTTTCGAAGATGGGCGAAAAACGTAAGGAAGACCTGCAGAAAGAGGAGCTGGATTTGACGCCTCTTTTCAAGGATACGGTGGAGCAGTTCAGGCCTCTTGTCAAAGCGGATGATAAGACCCTATCCCTAACCGCACCGGACACCCTTCCTGTTATGACGGACCAGCGTTCCCTTGTGGAGCTGATCAATATCCTCATGGATAATGCGGTCAAATACTGTGACGCCAAAGGAACCATTGCAGCGTCGCTGACCCGAAGGGGCAAACAAGGTTTTGTCATTGCTATTTCCAATGCTTATGCCAAAGGGGAAGGAGAGGACTATTCTCATTATTTTGAGCGATTTTATCGCGGTGACAGTTCCCATGACAGCACCATTCCTGGCTACGGGATTGGCTTATCCATGGCAAAGGAGATGGTCGCCCTCCTGGATGGACAGATTTCTGTATCCTATAAGGATCATATCATTACCTATGCGCTGACCTTTGATCGATAAAGTAACGAAAGACCCGATGCGGCCGTGTCAAACGGTTTCATTGGGCCTTTTTTGCAGGACGTCAACTAAGTATAGGCATCATCTTTTCGGTTCGTGAAGTCCTCTTGATAACGCCATGCCTGCTTCTTATCCGTTTCGGGAATATCGATGCCTACGATCCTTGAGGATCTCGGGTTTTATCCCATCATTGGGAGTAGGCAATCCTCATATGTGCCTCCTTCGTCCAGCCATGCAGTGATGGAACCGCCCTAAAGGCCATGCAAATATAACGGCTGTTGACGTCCCAGGTTTCACGGCAAAACTGACCATTCAAGAGGTGAGAGAAGTCATCCTGCCTGAGGGCCCATTTCTGGAGATAGGGATCACCTTTTTTTTTTAGAGGGGCACGGGTTAGAAGCGGTTCCGTCACATCGTTTTGATTTCGAGAAAAACATTCGCCTCAAGGACGATCATTCAGCATTCGTGCTGCATCGAGGGCACCTCTATTACATTGGTGCTGCCAGTAGATCGGGGTATTGCCTGCATTTTATTCCCAACTATCCTAAAAGAACAAGGGCTTCAGTAAAAAAGCGGCACCCTTCTTCAATTTTTCCTACTTCTTGTCATAAAATGAGAAAGTTTCTTGAATTCTGAAAAATAGAGGACTACAATGGTTTTAGTAAAGCGTTTCTAGAAGATAGGAGGAGTGACTATGAAACGAAACTGGATGGCTTTTTGTCTCGCTGCAGCGCTCATGACGGCTGGTACGGTTTATGCAAAACCAGCACCGTCCCAGCTGGTACCGGAAAAACATGGCCAGTGCTATGTGGAAGACAACCTTTTTGTGAAGGACGTCAATGGAGCTGGCGGCGGACAAGGCGTGCTCCATGGTGATTTTGCTTTCCGCAGGGAACAGGCCCTGAAAACGGACGCCATCAAGGAAATCGGCTGGATGACGCTGAAACCTGGATCCTATATTGGCAGTCACACGCACAAGGATAATGAAGACGCATATCTCATCATTTCAGGCAAAGGCATTTTTACGGATGGCAATGGCCATGCCTGGGTGGTCGGTGCCGGCGATATGACCATTGCCCGTCCTGGTCAGACTCATGGGCTAGCCAACCTTGGCAAGGAGGATTTGGTTTTCCTTGATATCATTGCTAAAAATGACAGTGCCGATCTTTCTAAGATGGCTAAAGAGGGAACCACCCAATACTTCCCTGTTTCCGCACAGTTTGAGAAGAATGTAGAAAAAGCGGGCGCGGGTAAAGGAACGGGCATTTTGTTCGGTCGTTTTGCTTTCCGTCGGGAAGCTGCGACACAGGATCAGGCCATCAAGGAGATTGGCCGGATGACGCTGAAAAAGGGCGCTTCCATTGGCATGCACAAACATGTGGATAATGATGATACCTACATTATCCTATCTGGTGAAGGCGTATTCACGGATGGAGCGGGAAAGGAAACGGTTGTCGGTCCTCGTTCCGTCACAATTGCTGGTCCCGGTGAAAGCCACGCCCTCAGAAACGATAAAGATGAAGACCTCATTTTTATTGATCTCATTGCTAAGAATACGCCCGTTAAGGGACAGACGAAATAAGAAAGCTCAGATTACGTGTGAGGAAACGCCCATGGCAGCCATGGGCGTTTTTCTGATTTTTTTTGGGGGGGAAAAAAGACAGTTTGCTGGTTCAAAGGTATTTACCGGCCTTCAATCATTCGTTGTGACAATATACCCCTTTTTCAAAAATTCCTAGTTGCCTATACAGTGTAAATTATTTTCTCAATGATGAATTTAATAAATGTATGATTATCTGATTATATATAAAATACTCTGAATTTTGCTTGTACTCAAAAAGTCTAATTGTTATAATAGGTTCTGTAGGAAAGGAGATGGAATGCTGGAATCCGTTTCCACAATAATTTGAGGGGGTTTTATTCATGGGTGGTCTAGCAATTAAGCTTGACATGTTCCAATCGTTGGCCCTTGCCGTCATTGCCATTTGGCTCGGTAACTGGTGCCGTCAAAAATTTCCATTCTTAAGAAAGTACTGCCTGCCGGGTGCTGTCGTCGGCGGCACAATTATTTCCCTGATTTCCCTGGTGCTTTATGAAACCGGGGTGGCAGAGCTGAGTTTCGACTACAAAGTCGCAAACAGCCTCTTTTACTGTATTTTCTTTGCTGCAAGCGGCGCCGCAGCCAGTCTTTCCCTTTTGAAAAAGGGTGGGAAACTTGTCATCATCTTTACGATTTCTGCTGCCGTCCTTGCCATTTTGCAGAATGTCCTTTCCGTGGGGATTGGTGTCGCCATGGGTGTTGATCCCTTGATTGCCCTGATGACGGGTTCCACGCCGATGACGGGCGGTCATGGCAACGCAGCCGCATTTGCCCCTCTGGCCGTTGCTCAAGGTGCTTCTGCTGCAATGGAAGTTGCAATTGCTTCCGCAACTTTCGGTTTGATTGCAGGCTGCATGATTGGCGGTCCTTTTGGCCGTTGGATCATTAGACGTCATCATCTGGAAGATCCTGCTCTTGACGGACAGGCTGAAAAAGCACAGGAAACGGGGAAAGAAGTTGGGACCCCGATGTTCAAGGGTGATATCGTAAAAGCCATGTTCCTGATGTGTTTCTGCTTGGGCTTAGGCGCTGTCTTCATGGCAATCTTGAAATCCCTGAAGATCAGCTTCCCAATCCATGTCTGCACCATGCTGGCTGGTATCCTTGTTCGTCTGTATCTGGACAGCAAGAAAGATACACCGGAATCTTTGTATGAAGGCATCGATACGGTCGGTGAATTCTCCCTGGGACTATTCGTTTCCTTGTCCATCATCTCCATGAAGCTGTGGCAGCTTGCTGGTCTTGCTGGCCCGATGGTTGTCATGCTCCTTGCCCAGGTGGTCATGATCCTTATCTACTGCTATGTTGTCGACTTCTATGCTTGCGGTAAGAACTACGATGCCGCCATCATCGCTGTTGGCCATACGGGATTTGGTACAGGGGCTGTGCCTGTATCCATGACGACCATGAAGACTGTCTGCGACAAGTACAGATATTCCAAACTGGCCTTCTTTGTTGTACCAGTTATTGGTGGGTTCCTTAGCAACATTACGAATGCCATCATCATTACCTGGTTCATCAACTTCTGTGCCGGGATTCGCTAAATTTAACATAAAAAGTACGGATCAGCTCCAGGTGGTCCGTGCTTTTTTTAGGTTCTTTGTCAAATTTTGGGGTGCTAAAGTGTCTATGCACTCCTGGAGAGGACATGCACTGAATACAGTGCGTGTCCTTTTTCGTTGCGTGTGTTAATGTACAAGATCCTATTACGAAAGC
>ERZ506905.665-NODE-665-length-10458-cov-15.67_pt1 | contig 10458 bp, 18 predicted proteins | sample MGYA00513175_ERZ506905 | MGnify/ENA metagenome assembly ERZ506905
GCAAATTATCGCCAGATGAATATTATGAATATATAACAACAGGTAATTATCCATTGAGTGGAATTATAAAAGAACAAAAAAATGTTCCCTACTACGAAAAGTAAAAAATGTCCTTGACATGGGGTACAGTTTAAAGAGCATGACGATTTATAAGCACAAGGCAAAGGCTTATGCGGTACTGGTAAAATCCGGTAAGTATATCCTCTCAGAAGATGAGAGGGAAAATAAAAAGCAGGAGCTGGTGCCTGCTGAGTATGTGGAAGCTGTGGCCATGGAGCTGATTGAGGAGTGATGGTATGACTACGGAACAGATTCTGATTATGCTTGCAACCACCGCCCTGAGTTTTTTCTCTGGCAGGGCACAGAGCATGGCAAATAAGCATGATGCCGCAGTGGAAGCAAAGGAGAAGTTATTTCAGGATATGCTGGAGAACCAGAAAAAGTTCATTGCCTGGCAGGAAGAAATGAACAAGCAGAATGCTGAAATGCGGCAGGAACTTAAGGAGCTTAGGGTAAGCGTGAATCGCATTGCAAGCGGCGGCCTTGTTCTCCTTCGTGACCGCATTATCCAGTCCTGCAGGGCTTTTATTGAACGCGGCAAGATTACCATCACCGCCTGGAACAACATCCGTGATATGTATAAATGCTACCATGATGAGTTTAATGGCAACGGAGATGGTGAATACTACTACAATGAGATGATGGGGCTTCCTATAGACCAGGATGTTCCCATCGTCTCTCATTTTCCGCTTGGGGGAGAAGTTTATGATAGAAAGAATTAATGTGCCTGATGTGATTGTGGTGGTAGCCCTGTCTACTGCCTTAATCATCAGTATATATGGAGGCCTTAATGAACTTAGCATGAGTATTGCTAGTGGTCTCTTAGGTTATATTGGCGGTGCTGGAAAGCACAGCTTTGAAAAGAAAGGAGAGAAGTATTTATGATGGTATTTATTAACGCGGGACACGCACTTAACGGGCATCCAGATCCTGGAGCCTGCAGCATAAGCACAGGTCTTAGGGAGTGTGATGTGGCATTAAAGGTAGGGGAGCTTACGGCAAAGTATCTTAATGCTGTGGGCATTGAAACTGTGGTATTTCAGAATGATGCTTTGTTAGAGGTCTGCCATAGAGCTAATAAGCTGGAGGCAGACCTTTTCATTTCCATCCATTGTAACAGTGTCGAGTCTCCTTATGCCGAGGGGACGGAAACATGGTACTGCAGCGGCTCTGAGGCTGGACGGCTTTTAGCTGAGTGCATTCAGGATCAGATTGTGGATTCCATGAACACAGTGGACAGGGGCATCAAGGAAACAGTACCTGGTAAGAACGGTCTTTATGTTCTTACCAATACGGATATGCCGGCGGTGCTTGTAGAGCTGGCATTCATTTCCAATGAGGACGATGAGAAGCTGCTGCGGAATAATCAGGATGACTTTGCCAGAGCCATTGCCTGCGGAGTGACTGATTATCTTTGAGGAGGGAGCCATGAATGTTAAAAAGATATTGGTGGCTGTTATTGCTGGTCTTGTTATCGGTGCCGCAGGTGTCCTTTGCTTCAGAGGCTGCAGAGCCGATGTATGTGGTGACGGAGAGCGAGCTGACGAGGTTAGAACAGAACTTGACGGAACTATCCGAAATCAGCAGCAGTCAATCAGTGACCTTAGAGAAGCAGAAGGAACAGCTGATGGAATCGGACAGGCAGTTACAGCAGGCCGAGGAGAAGTGCATTCTGCTATCAAGTCAAATGAGGAGCTTGGAGCAGGAAATGTTAGAACAGCAGAACTCATTGTAGAATGCCAGGATATACTTCGAGGAATTCGCCAGAGAGGAACAATTGAAGAGAGATAAGCTGAAGCGTGAAAAAACAACAGCCTGGATTGTTGCTGGACTGCTGCTGTGCGTGATGGCGCTTAAATGATTGAAAACCTTCTGGATAAAATATTTCCAGAAGTTTTTTTGTATCTTGGCAGGATTTTTGTAAAAAGTGTTGAATATAAATAATGAAATGAAGATGTGATAGGCTGAAGCACGAGAAAACAGTTTATTATAGTGATGATGTATGCGTTGGTGGCTAGATGATGAATTGGCTACTTGGAGTAAGATTTAGATGGCTCATTTATATGTTGATGCTGGATAATGGTAGATGTAATAACATTGCTTGCTTCATATACAGATGAAGGGGGGGAGGCTCTAGTCAAGCAGTGACTTATCTGGGGTCAAATGTGCAGATTGAGATTGAAGTGTATAGATATGTTGATTCGAGGAGGGGTAAGTTATGGATAAAAGAATTACTGATATAAAATTGCCAGAAGGAGTTATGAATGGTTGGAAGCATGTCAAATGTTATGAATGTCCAGCAGCGGAGTATGATGAAGACAGGCGAGAATATTGGTGCGCAAGACTTAATTCTTGGTGTAAACCAAGTGATGGCTGTATTGCAAGCCCTATAAGCTAATTTTATAGTAAACGCCGATACTGAGTTTTGTTAGTATCGGCTTCTTCTATAGTGGGGTGCTATTATGCTTTATGTGTCTTCCGATGTTATACAAGCAATCGATAGAAATATTGGTCGATTTGCTGCTGAGCGAGGGGGAATTTTGGGTGGAAGAAAAACAAATGAAATCGATACTTTTTATTTTGATGAGTTAGCAATCTTGTTAAGTAATAATAATAAATATATACCATCAGTAAATGACTTGAATGCTGTATTGTTAGATTGGCAAAAAAAAGACGTTGAATTTTATGGGTTTATTCATAGCCATGAAAGTAGGCAAGAACTTTCTCCAACTGACATTGAATATGCGACTGTTATAGCCTGTTTGCTGGAAAAAGAAATAGTCATGGGGATAATAGGAGGCAATAATAGCTTTCCTGTAAAGTTTTTTTTAATATCAAAGACAAAAAGTGTTAAGGAAATAGCATATGAGGTTTTTTGAATACTACTGCTAAAAGTACAGATTGAAAATGATTAGATCTAAAGTTTTTTATAGATGTGTGTTCGTATACCATTTCCAAACAGGAAATGTGGTAAATGCGAAAATGATATAGTATGAAAAGAATACATATGTTCTTTCAGGATATTACTGTTGAAATTACATTTCTTCAAAGAGAAAATTACAATAAACTAAATTTGATGGGAAAAGTGCATTAACTTAATTTTATTGTAGCACTCATTTTTGGGATGAGGTGGATATAAAATGAAAGAAAGCTTGTTTAATGTTTCAGAAAAATATAAAGATGATCAATATTGGGTATATAATACTTTAACTACATCCATTGTAATACTAGAAGAAAAGGAATATAACAGATATTTTATAGATAAAGAGTATGATGTCAGAGATAATACATTTAAAGAATTGGTTTCTTTGGGACTATTTGTGGGTGATGATGATGATGAATTGGAATATTTAAAGGATTTAAGAGCAGAAGTAGCAAGCTCAGATTCTCCAATTGCGGATTTGATAATAGCTACAACGATGGAATGCGATGCAAGGTGCTATTATTGTTTTGAACATGGTTGTCATAATGAAAAAATGAGTAAATCGACAGCATTAGCAGTAGTTGATTATATCGATAAAAATTGGAACCATGAGCTGTTTAATATTTCGTGGTTTGGCGGAGAACCTCTTTTGGCTACAGATGTTATGGATTTTATTTCTGAACAACTTGAACTCCGTAAGATTAGGTTTATATCAAAAATTACGACAAATGGGTATAATCTTACAAAGGAAAACATCTATAAAGCCATTACAGTTTGGCACACTAATAAAATACAGGTTTCTATTGATGCGTATGGCGAAGAGTATAATAAAATCAAAAAATATATTTATGATGATGACAACCCATTCGGTACGGTTATTGAAAATATTGGAAATGCACTTTCAGCAGGATTAAAAATAAGAGCGAGGATTAATTTTAATCCTATAAAAAAAGAAACTGCAAAAAAATAATGAGCTTTTTGCATGAGAATTATAAGGATGAACCTTTGTTCTCTGCGTATTTTGCTCCTATTGATGCTAAGTCAAGTGTTGTTCCAGGTATCGCAGGGATGTTTGATAAAGAAATAGTGCACCCATATATTGACATGATTAAATTTGCTCAAAAGTTTGGATATTATATGGGGAATGATAGAGGAGAAAAGGAAAATTATCTTTTTGATAAATCTGGTCTTTTGGCACAATTAAAATTATATCCTTCACCTACTAACTGTTATGCGTCATGCCCAAGTGTTTTTGCAATTGATTCCAAGGGTGATATATATAAATGTCATAGAGTTCTTGGTAAAGGTGAGAAGTATTCTAGTGGTAACATAAAAGAAGGAATTAAGAAAAATAGTATTTATAATTTTTTTTGTAATGTAGATGTGGCATTTGATAAATGCAATACTTGTAAGGTGTTACCAGTTTGTCAAGGTGGTTGTAAAATAAATGCATACCTATACGATGATGAACATGCTTGTATTCCTTTAAAGTCCTGCGTGAAGGATGTTATTAGGATATATCTTGACAAAATGATTGATGGTTAGCGATTGTCATGATATGTTTTTTACAAAGCTTATTATACAAGGAGGTGAGAGTATGAAAATTGTGAATAAGGCTATTAAGGTTAAAGTTGTTAAAGAAATGAAGAAAGACGCTCGTGTTAAATTTAATGCGTGCAGCCCAGATCGTTGTCCACGGTGTCGTATTTCTGATGGCTAATGGAATGTTAAGGGTATATTAAATAGTAACAGTTTCATGAAAGGAAGAACTCTACAAGGGCGATGATAATTCTTCTTGCGGAGTTTTTTTTGCAAGCAACTTTGCTAGCAGCATGGTAGTATACTGATTTGAGACTATACGAATCCTCAAAAAGTGTTTGTGAAGTATACTTTGAAAAAAAGCATTAATTCATTAATAAACTCAAATGAAGAATATATGGAAACCTATTGTCAGGGACTGATGTTGAATTGATGTAACATAGTGAAGATTTTAATCTTGTTTAAATCTGATTCAAAGAAAGATTTTATGTTAATATTCTACTATAACAACATCGAAGAAAATGATTGTTTTTGTATAATGGTTTTGGCGTTATAATTTTTGAACTTAAGCTAAAGTATTGCTGCTGTTTTTGGGGAGGATTATATGTTGGATAGGTATAGATGCCCGCATTGTGGGTCTGGTAATATCAGTAGCTTCCAGTTTGTTTATGAGAATGGCTTTTTTTATACCGAAGAAGATCATTATGGGCTTTATGCGGATTTTAATGGAAATCATGGCGTGTATTTTGGAAAAAGTAACGGACAGTCACAGAGCATACTTTCTGCATCTGTGGATCCTCCAACAATTGGCGGAGGGTGTCTATCGTTAATTGCCGGAATTATATTTGCTTCTTTGCTTGGAAATATATTTTATTTTTTAGTCAAGAATCTTCCATCAGCAATTTCTGAGATGATAACATATCCAATTGCGGCTTTTGCAGTGTATATTGGATATAGTGCAGTAAATTTAATACAACTGTTTTTTTCTGTTTGTGGTATTATTTTTACGATTATGTTTTATGGGTGGTATAATAGAAATTATAATAAAAAATGGACGATTGGAATCATTCTTATATTTGTTCAAGATGTGGTAATAGATTCATTGTTAGATAAATGTAGAAATCTGAAAAGCGTATTGTCATATCTAATCTGTAGTGCTGGTATTTATGCGAGGAGGATTATTATGAGTAAAGTTTGGTATGGTATATTATTTATTATTGGTGTTATCTTTTATGGTATTATCCTTTGTGTGCCAACATCATTGGATGCATATATAGGCTATTGGAAACTAGTATATATTATGATGTCGGATGGCTATTTTCCAATGGGAAAATTTACGGAATTAATTCTGTTTCCAGGAATATGTTCATACACCACACTATCACTGGTGAAGAGATGCGTTATAGCATATTATAAGAATGGTAAATCTTTGGATAAAATGTATTCTGTATTTGTTGATAGAATATTGGATTAGTAGTTCAAGGTAAGATAAATTATATTGTTAGACTTCTGTTGGAATGGAAGACACATAAAATGATAAATATAAAAGAAAGACTTGCAAAGTTATTTGCTGATTTAATGATGCTCCCCATATTAAACAATGAAGATGCTGAATTGAGAAATGATAAAATTATCATCAAAATAAACAAAAGTGATTGTTTAGAAATAGCTACTTATCAAAATAGTGGATTATTTATTCAAATGAGAATGGATCACCTTATTGGGGAGACAGTATTAGGAAAGGCATATATAAAAGGAACATCAGATGAAGATGTAATATGTTTTGTTAAGGACATAGCTAAGTGTGCCGAAAAAAGAGATCCTGAACTTTTGCAGCATGCACTTAGCAATAGCGGTTGGGAATGGTTTTCTGTAATACCAAGAGCAAAAATCATTACAAGAAAAGTACTGCCAGATGGTGGAACTGAACGAGGTAGAGAGACCTTGAATGAAACTATTTCTCGTATAAAAGAAAGAAAAGAATCAAATAAAAGAAAAGAAGTTTTGTCTATATTAATAGCAGATATAAGGAAGCTGTCCTTAGTAGCTGAAAACAATACGTCAATAGAAGAATATAAATCTTGTGGTGAAGAATTATATTGTGTGACTGAGAAAACCCTTGCTAAATATAAAGCTATAAGTATTCATAATGATAAAGGTTCATTGCAGTTGATAGAAAGGAAAATAGCTGTTTTTAGGCTTGCAATGAATATGGATTTAAAAGGGAATTTTTCATTGACTGAAATCGCAGACCAGTTGAAGACATTAGAAAAGAAAGATTTTAAAACTGACTATGTAAAAATGCTTTTGAGTAGGGTGGTGAGATATGTTAGGCTAAATGCTGGTGATGAATATAGATGCGTGATAAATAAATTTTCTCCTACGAATTTGTTAAATCTGGTTTATTATGGAATTGCAAAAGAATATAGTTGGGCTTTAGCAAAACTAATTATAAGTTGTTGTTTTGATAACTATTCTGCGGAGGATGTTTCTTCGGGCATTATAAATGCGATTGAACAAAACATATCGCAATGCTAATTGGGATACTATAAACGTCAATCCGAAAGTGAGCCATTCGCTGATTTAACTTTGAGCGGTTAATGAGTTGGGTATTTCCACTTTTAATGGTTATGAAGTCGTGTTGTCTATTTTTTGAATAAATCTTTAATATGGACATCTTAATTTTAAAAGCACCTCTAAGAAAAAAGGCAGTAGCAAAGGAAATGTAGCTAGTCGCTAGAAGATACGATTCTTCTAGTATGGTAAATAGTTTTAAGCCGAGTTGAAAAGCGCGGCTTATTTTTTTCAAAATTAATCCTATTCTCCAGTGATATAAAGAGGCAGTTCTAAAATCAAATCGTTCTGTCCTTATATTTTTGAAGCAGTAAACCTACGGGTTCGATTTGATTCCTTTTTCGCTTATAGGTGAAGATAGCATTATGCTGCTTTAAATAAGGTATCTAAGGAAGGCAAAGTTATGGAAAAACATATAGTGCTAGTTTCAGATAGTTTTCCATTCAAAAAAGAGATTTATGTCATGGGTTTATTAAATGCATTGAAGGTGTGGAGGCATAAACATGAATGAAAATAAAGGATGCGGAGCTGGTGAGGTTAGAACAGACCTTGGGGTAGCTATCCAGTCTCTGCATAGCGAAATTGAGAACCATAGAGATGCAGAAGGAACAGCTGGAGAAATCGGAGCAGAATTAGTACTGGCCGAGAAGAAGTACAGTCTTCTATTTGGTTAAATGAAGAACTTGGAGAAGGATACCTTTAAACGATACCAGGAGAAATGACAAATGACGGATGAACAGAAAAGGCAGATTGGGTCCTATCGTACTAGAGGTAAAAGCTATGGGCAAATAGCCGAACTGATGAATATGCCAATTAGTACGGTTAAGACATTTTGTAGTCGCAATTTCAAGTCTAAGAGTGGAAGTTTATGTGAGCAGTGTGGTATGCCTGTGGAACAGACCCCTGGCAGAAAGCATAAGCGCTTTTGCACTGATAGGTGCCGGATGAGCTGGTGGAACAGTCATCAGGATTTAGTAAAGCGTAAGGCGAATTACTTCATCACATGCCAGCACTGCGGTAAGAGTTTTATTTCTTACGGCAACAAGCATAGAAAGTACTGTTGCCATGAGTGTTATATAGAGGAGCGATATGATGGATAAGTATACACTGACTATTAAGGAAGCCGGGGCATACTTCGGCATAGGCATTAAGAAGTTGCAGCACCTGGCAGCAGATAATCTGGGCGTCTTTGCTATCAAGAATGGCAACAGGTATCTCATCATCAGACCTAAATTTGAGAAGTACCTTGAAAGCATAGAAGAATTATAGTTTATCTGCCAAAAACTAGTTGAATTATCTTTGGAGTAGAGTGATATATAGTAGCGGAGGTGATGACATGCAGCAAACGCCTTTTTTCTGAGAGAGAATATCTTTATACCTATGAAGCTATTGAATATTGGGGGCTGAATCAACGTAAGTTTTACAAATTTTTAACAGAAGGTACCTATGACTTCATAGCTTACTATGGAAAAAGAAAACTGATCCTAAGAGAAAAGTTTGAGCGCTATATTTGGAAAAATCATGATATATGAGAGGCATTGAAAAGACGTGGCAAAAAGAGACGTTGTACGGAGGGATAATAAAAACAGAATCCTTCGTGTTGGTGAAAGCCAGCGCAAGGACGGCAAATATATGTTTAAATATTATGTTGGTGGTACACCGTATTTTTTAACAAGCTGGCGATTATTACCGTCAGACAGGCAACCAAAAGGAACAAAGCCTACGCTTTCACTCAGAGAGCTTGAGAAGCAGATAGGAAGGGACTTTGATGCTGGTCTTAATCGTAATCTTCAGAATATGACTGTAAGGGAGTTAGTGGACAGATATTTAGCAACCAAGATTAATGTAAAGCCAAATACCCGTGTAAACTATACTTTTGTAAAAAACCTCATGGAAAAGCAGCCCTTCTACGACAAGAAGATAAAATGCATCAGGGTATCAGACGTTAAACTGTTACTAATAAAGCTTCATGATGAAGGGTGTGGTTCAAGTACAATAAAATCGGTACGAGGAGTTCTTCGTCCTGCTTTTCAGCTGGCAGTAGATGATGACATACTGATTAAAAACCTGTTCGGTTTTATGCTGGCCGATGTTCTTGTCAATGACAGCAAAACCAGGGAGGCAATTTCCAGGAAACAGATGAGAAGCTTCCTTAAGTTTATCAAGGACGACATCTGTTACTGCAAATATTATGAGGTCATCTATATCCTGTTCCATACGGGGATGCGAATATCTGAATTTTGCGGTTTGACCATCCAAGACATAGACTTGGATGCCAGAACCATCAATATAGACAAGCAGCTGCAGAGAATAGGAATGAAGCTGACGGTGGAATCCACAAAGACGAATGCTGGCACAAGGGTTCTTCCAATGAGTGATGGCGTATTAGAAATGTTTAAAAGCATTATTGCAAACAGAAAACCGCAGAATAATGAGCAGGTGGTGGAGGGTTACTCTGGCTTCCTATACCTGGATAAGGCTGGACTTCCACTTGTGGCCATGCACTGGCAGCACCGGATGAATCATATGGTAAAACGGTACAATGATATATATAAGGAGCAGATGCCAAACATCACACCGCATGTATGCAGGCATACATATTGCAGCAACATGGCCAAATCGGGAATGAACCCAAAGACTCTGCAGTATCTCATGGGGCATTCGGATATAGGCGTCACCTTGAACACCTATACCCACCTGGGATTACAGGATGCAAAAGATGAGATGGAAAGATTGAAGGATGCTCAGAAGGAATTGGATAAGGACAAAGTTAAAGAACTTCCAGCTACCAAAACAAAGTTCAGAATTGTATAAGGAAAAAATACTCAACCACCTGTGATGTAGCAGGTGGTTTCAGACTGTAGACAAACATGGCAGCGAGTTATCCACACTCGCTGCCATGTTTTTGCCTTATAAAGTAGTTTGTATTTTATTTTTTCAAAAAAACCATTTTTGCCATGTACAGACGGCTTTTGCAGCCTCTTCCTGTGTTTCCATATTGCCAATTTCTTTAAATTCATGCACGCAAAAGTGAGCGTCGCCTGCATTTTTACCTTTTCCAGACCACGCAGCATGGTATACCTTAAACCATGATGTTCCTTAGCATCTGCAAACACACTCTCAATGGTTTCTCTGCGTTGCTTATAGATTTCCTTGTATTGGAATACATGCCGGTATTCCTCAGCATATTCCATATACTCTGACCATATATGGCGTGTCACAACCTTTGTATGGTTGCGGCTCATTGTACATTTTTCAATATATGGACATTGGCTGCATTCTAATGGATTGCTTTTATACTCACGGTAGCCTTCTCTATTAGTAGTAGAATAATGTAGCAGTTTGTTGGCTGGACATATATA
>ERZ506905.669-NODE-669-length-10403-cov-6.24063_pt1 | contig 10403 bp, 7 predicted proteins | sample MGYA00513175_ERZ506905 | MGnify/ENA metagenome assembly ERZ506905
GGATGATGTAGTCTTCACATTTATGAGCGGCAAAAGGTCCCGGACGGGTCATGCCCGTGAGGCGTTTGATGACGGCATGGCAGCGGATGATGATGTCGCCTTCATCGGCGCAGCCCGGATGGCCGAAATACATCTTTTCATCGAGAAAGCCTTCAGACGAACCGAATTCATGGATCTGGACGCCGTCTTCGTCAACGCCGGTGAGCATGAATACGACGCCGTCGGCGACTTTGGTGACCCCTTCACCGAGTTCGCCTTCGACTTTCGTCGCAATGGGCGCTACGTCCATGATGGTATCGGTGTAGACGTGGCGTTTATCGGGATAAATGACGTCGAGGCTCATGCTGACGCAGAGCGGGTCCTCTTTGACGGCCTTTTCGACGATGGACCCGTCGATGAAGATCTTCCCGTCTTCAATGGCCGTCTTGTCGCTGATTTCGACATCAGTGATTTTGATGTGTTTCTTGATGAGCTTGCGGATGACCTTCTTTTCGCCCGTCTTTTCCGTCGGCCCTGCCGGCAGCGGGCCAGCGGCACCCAGGATGGTACCGGCCGGGATATCCAGGCTCAGGCCTTCCAGTTTATCTATCTTCAAGTGAATCGTTCCCGACGGTGCGGCTGCCGGGGCGGCCGGTGCAGCTGGCGAGGCTTTGACCGGTTCTACCGGTGCTTCGGCCGGGACGGACTTGTCATTGACTTTATCCAGGACATCTTTAGTAATCGGCGTCAAGGCTTCGACATCCTGCAAGAGCGTACTGCCCAGGACTTCTTCGATGGTCAGGCCGTCGTCACTGAGCGTGAGCAGGCCGGCATCGACCATGTCATCGAACAGCGTCGGGTCTTCCAGGTCATCGGCGCCGATGACCGTCCCCTTGGCCCGGCGGCAGCAGAAAACGGCAGGATCTGTAAGGTATTTCTGTAAGGTATCTTTCGTAATAGACATACAATCACTCCCCCTGTGTAGTATGAGTTACGCCTTGATGCGGCGGATTAATTTATGATGGACTGCCCGCAGGGCGCCATCGGTACAATGGTAGACCGGCAGATGAAGCTGCGGCGCACAGGCCATGACCGTGTTGGTGCAGTCTGTGCAGTTACTGATGAGCAGGGCCTGGGCCCCTTCTTTCTTCAGCGTCATAACCCGCTGGACCTGTCCCGGACAGTGGCCGGGATTGTCGCATTTGCGGACGCCCGGTTTGACTTCATGGGCCTGCTTGCAAAAGGCTACGCCGGCTACGGCCGACCCCATGGAAGCCGCTATTTCCCGGAGGCGCTTTTCATCGGCGCCGCAGGCACAGACGAGAAGGCCGATTTTTTCAAGCCCTGGCAGGAACGTTTCTGCCGCGATGATGCCGCCTGTCGTCTTGACGATGGGTGCGTCCAGGCTCGTCCGCCTGCCCATGAAAGGCCCGCCCATGATGAGCTCGCCATATTCTTTGCCCAGGCCGCCGGCCTTTTCCAGGACATCGCTGACGGCCATGCCCAAGGGCAGGTCGTGGAAGACCTGGACTTCCGGACCGTTCAGCTTGCCAGCTACGGTCACGTCTTTATCGATGAGCGGTTTCTTGTCATCGACGGCTTCGGCCACGCGCTGGAGCGTTTCCACGTTGATGATGACGGCGCCGGCTTTCGACGGCAGACTGCCCGCATCGAGGAGCGTCCCCAGGACTTCCCGGACGACAGCCCGTTCTTCGCCGACAGGATAGACATTGGGCAGAAAATGAAGGGCCAGGCGGTCGTCAGCGGCGATGGCCTGCTGTAAGGCTCGGACGGCGTCGCCGTGGATGGCCTTGATGGCAATGACGCCTTTATCGGCATGGACGAGGTCCATGGCCAGCTGCAGGCCCCGTATCATCGGGCGGCAGTCCCGCTCAATGGCCTTGATATTATGGGTCAGGACGGGTTCACATTCCGAAGCATTGGCAATGACGACGCCGCCGTTCAAAAAGGGAACGGCCAGTTTCTGATACGTCGGGAATCCGGCGCCGCCTAAGCCGACAATCCCGGCCTGGCGGATACAATCCAATGAAGTCTGTGCCGTAAGGGGCACGTACTCTTTCGGCTGGACGTCGTCAGCTCGAACGATGACGGCATCATCCGTCACTTCCAGGACCGTCCCGGATACACTCGTATATACCGGGCTTCCTAATCCTTCCCCAGCCTCAGCGATGCACTGGCCGCGCTGTACCCTGTCTCCAGGCTGGACCACCGGGACCGATGGAGCACCGATATGCTGTGAAAGAGGAAAAACAAAGGGTCTCACGTCCGTCCATCTCCTATAATCATGATGTCTAAATTCTTGCTTTGCTTGATGTCCTCAAGCATGGCCTTAGTATAGTCCCAGCCTATCTTGAAAAAAACAGGAAAACTTAAAATTTTCATGAATTATCATTTATTCCTTAAATTTATTTGTTCTTTATGGCATCATTTTGTGCTAAAATAAGATAAACAGCCGTCTGAGGGGATATATTAAAAGATGGCTGCCATATAGAGGGGGAATGTGCATGATTGTAGAAACCTACCCGATTGCTTTGAAAAAATTCATGAAATTCACGAAAATGAAGTCCGTGACCCTGGCCGAATACATCGGTTACGACGTATCGTATATCAGCAAGTGGATCAATGGGGCCAAGCTGCCATCGTCACGGGCCATTGAACGCGTCAACGAAGATGCAGCTGCACTCTTTGCCGAAACGATTGAAAAACTCGATCGCCGCCAAGACTGCTGCCGCTATTTTTCGTTTCCCGCCGATACGCCCGACCTGGTCTTTGCCATCAGCGACTATCTGAGCCAGGCTTACCGCACGTCGCTCCAGAGCGGGCGCACGGAAAAGGCCAAAAAGTCCTGGCCTGTCCGCATCGTCACGAGCCATCAGAAGGTAGCCCACTTTTTAAAAGATTTATTCCGAAAAAAACTCCCGACCCTGACGGGCAAGGAGGAACTCGTCATCTACGGGGAATTCTTCGATTTTTACGACGACGGTTTCTGGTCCTACCTCGACGTGCCGTCCCATTATAAACGCCTGCGCATTACCTGGGAAGAAATCATCGCCAAGGCCCGCGTATCGGTCATCGTGCCGACACCGTCTTTCATGCGCTATCTGGAAACGGGCCACATCGACCTGACCGACGTGCAATACACGCTGACGCCGGCCGAACGGATAGACCACCTGAAGACCATCGCCAGGACCCTGAATAAAAGCCAGGGCATCACATTGTCGACCATGCACCTGTCGCCGGCCTTCCTGGCCTATAAAGAAGCGAACCTGTCCTTCTATTCCAACTACCGCATGAGCTTCTTCAAAAAGAACACCCTGGCCATGAACAGCCAGGCCGACCCGTTCTACATCATCGTCGATAAGGACCTGGACGCCATGGTCCTGGACTTCTTCGACAACATGACGAAATCCGCCTACTGCCATCCGTGCAGCAGCCTGGAGCTGGAAGGAAAAATCAAAGTCTACCAGCACATGCTGGAAAAAATCACCAGCTTGGCTGGGACATAGAAAAAAGGCTTGTCGCCGTGCGACAAGCCTTTTTAAGTTGTAGGGGTCGCCACGTGGGCGACCCGCCGGGGATTCGGTAACTATCCTGGACGGGCTTGCCACGTGCAAGCCCCTACGGACTACAAACTATTATTTACATGGAAATCTTGCTGGTCTTGGTCCAGATACCCATCTTTTCTGCGTCTTTGATGAGTTCTTCACGGAAGTCCGGATGAGCGATGTTGATCAGGGCTTCGGCGCGTTCCCACGTCGATTTGCCTTTCAGCAGGGCTGTACCGTATTCGGTGACGATGTAGTGGACAGCCGAACGCGGTGTCGTGATGACCGTGCCAGCCGGGAGGGTCGGTTTGATCAGGGATTCGACATGGCCGTCCTTGAATTTACGCGTCGAATGAACGCAGATGAAGCTCTTGCCGCCGTTGGATGCGAAAGCGCCCTGGGCGAAGTCGAGCTGGCCGCCGGTACCGCTGATCTGCTGATAGCCAGCCGTTTCAGCGTTGACCTGGCCATAGAGGTCGAGGTCGATGCAGCCGTTGATGGAGATGAATTTATCGATGCTGGCGACGACGCCGACGTTGTTGACGTAGCTTACCGGAGCGTTGAAGACGATCTGGTTGTCGTTGATGAAATCATAGAGGCGCTGTGTGCCGCCGGCAAAAGCATAGATGATCTTGCCTTTATCGCGGTTCTTGTTGCCCGTAATCTTGCCGGCTTCATAGAGGTCGACATAGGAATCGACGAGCATTTCCGTATGACCGCTCAAATCTTTGACATCCGATTCAGCCAGTTTGCGGCCGACAGCCGACGGGATACCGCCGATGCCGAGCTGGAGCGTACTGCCGTCTTCAATCATGGGGATGATGTAATCGGCGATCTTGTCGTCGACTTCCGTACCTGCGCGGTTGGGGATCTGCGGCATGGGATGGTTCGAGCCTTCGACAACATAGTCGACGTCGCAGAGGTTCAGTTCCGTTTCATAGCCCAGAGCTTTCGGCATATTCTGGTTGACTTCGAGGATGATCGTCTTAGCAGCACGGATCAAGCCGCGAAGGTCCGATGCCTGAGGCCCGAGGTTGAAGTTGCCCCACTGGTCCATAGGATGAACCTGGATGATGAGTTTATCGATGTTTTCCCAATACTTCGGCAATTCGTTGAAGAGAATAGGAATGAACCAGCAGCGGCCGTCTTTGGACATCTTGCGTTCAAAACCGTTCATATGAGCCGTTGCGAAACGGATTTGTTCGTTGGAATCGCTATTGAGATAAGCGGCATAAGGTTCATCTTTGACGACGGTCGTAGCGACGATTTCGACACCGTGCAGTTCTTTCGCCCGTTTACCGATTTCGATATCGATATCATACGGAGCAGCGCAGCCGAGGCCATAGGAAACGCGGTCGCCATCTTTGACGAGAGCCGCAGCCTGTTCGGCCGTAATCAATTTCTTCTTATACTCTTCAGGAATTTGTGAAAGTTTGTACATTCTAAAGTCTCCTCCTTCATGACTTTGCAATAGTAGCATGAGATAACCTTATATATAGTATAAAACTTTCCCGCGGCGACTGCAATCATATTTTGTGAAAAATATTACAAAATATGCTATTATACCAGAATAGTCCGTGATGAAATCTCCCTAACGGGCCGCCTTTTAGGGGGACAGCCCCTACGCACAAGGCCACAGGCCGTGTATTTACGACCGGCCACCTGCCACCTGCGGCCTGCATTTATTTTTTCATCGTTATTCTTTTCGTCGGCCTTGACATCCGCCGTGTTGACGGCTTCTTTGAATTCCCGCAGGCTCTTTCCCAGGGCAATCTATTTTTGTTTACATTTTCTTTAAGGCAGTATAAAATGAAAATATTCTGGTTATTTTTCGTTTCGAGAAAGGATTCATACCATGTATCATTCACAACTTAAAGGCACGATACTACTGCTCATTACGGCCCTCATCTGGGGCGCTGCCTTCGTCGCCCAAAGCGTTGGCATGGACTACATCGGCCCTTTTACCTTCAGCGCCGCCCGCGATGTCATCGCCATCATCGTCCTGATTCCCGTCATCCTGCTGTTTACCGATAAAGGGACAGACGGGACCTATCCGCCGATTTTGCAACAGCTGAAACCGGACCGCATCACCCTCATCGGCGGAGCCTGGTGCGGCCTGGTCCTGGGCGCCGCCGATACGCTGCAGCAGGTCGGCATCTCCATGACGACGGCCGGAAAGGCCGGTTTCATCACGGCCCTGTACATCATCCTCGTCCCCCTCATGGGCCATTTCATGGGCCGCAAAGTTCCACGTATCATCATGGTCTGCGTCGCCCTGGCCATCGCCGGCTTTTATCTCTTATGCATCAACGGCGATTTCCAAGTCTCTTTCGGCGACTTCCTAGTTCTCTGCTGTGCCGTCTTCTTTGCCCTGCACATCCTGGTCATCGACCATTTCCTGCTGAAAAGAGCCAACAGCATCAAGTTATCCTGGGTCCAGTTCGCCATAGCCTTTCTCTTCTCCGGTACGCTGACGGTCCTCTTCGAGCATCCCGACTGGTCTGCCCTGTGGGATGCTAAATGGCCGCTGCTTTACGCCGGCGGCCTGTCCAGCGGCGTCGCCTATACCTTGCAGATCGTCGGCCAGAAATACACGGAACCGACGACGGCGACCCTCATCATGAGTCTGGAATCAGTCTTTGCCGCCCTGGCAGGCTGGCTCATCCTGGGAGAAGTCATGACGGCCAAAGAACTGACCGGCTGCGTCCTCGTCTTCGCCGCCGTCATCTTAGCACAAATCCCCTTGCCGCATATCCCTTTCCGGCAAAAGGATTAAATTATATTTGAAAATATTATATTTCAAAGTATAATATTTTTCTTCTGAATTCTCAAAAAAAGCTGCCTATGTCGATTGACATAAGCAGCAGCGAAAAAAATTCATTAAATTTTGTTGCTCCGCCGCCAGATGCGCTGGGCTTCGGCGGCTTTGATCAAGTCTTCACGCATATCGGGATGAGCGATGTTTATCAGGGCTTCTGCCCGCTGCCACGTGGCCAGGCCGGACAGGTTGGCTACGCCGTATTCCGTGACCATGTATGGCGCCTGGGTCCGCGGCGTCGTGATGATATCGCCGGCAGTGAACTTGGGGAGGATGTTGGAATGGCGGACTCCCTTTTTATCGACCCGGCTCGACGGCATGGCCAGGAAGGCTTTGCCGTGGTCGGCGGCATAGGCACCGGTTACGAAGTCCAACTGGCCGCCAGTCCCGCTGATGTGCCGCGTACCGGCCGATTCGGAGCAGACCTGGCCGTAAAGGTCGGCGGCGATACAGCTGTTGATGGAAATGAAATCATCGAGCTGGCGGATGGTTTCCGGATTGTTGACGTAATGCATAGGCGCCGACAGGACATCCTGATTGTGGTCCAAAAATTCATAGAGTTCCTTCGAGCCCATACAAATGGAGAAGACGCCTTTCCCCCGCTGGAAAGGCTTTTTGTCGTTGGTAATCTTGCCTGCCTTATACAGGTTGAGATAGCCATCGCTCATGAGCTCTGTATGCATGCCTAAGTCCTGCAAGTCCGATTCGGCAATGAGGATCCCCAGGGCATTGGGCATGCCGCCGATGCCGAGCTGCAGGGTAATGCCATCGTGCAGGTAGGGGAAAATATTCTCGGCAATCTGCTTGTCGATGACACTCGGTTCCCGGTTCGGCGCCAGGCTGACCGCTTCCTGGCTTTCGACGATGGCATGGACTTTCGAAACGTGGATGTGGTCGCTGCCCATGCCAAAGACGACGGGCATGTTGGGATTGACTTCGACGATGATCGTTTCCGCCGCGTCGAGCATTTCCTGGGTACAGCCATTGGTCAGGCCAAAGGAAAAATTCCCGTGCCTGTCCATGGGAGCTACGGTAATCATGGCGACGTTAACCGGCGCAAAGCCCCGCGTATAATAGGAGCCGCAGTCGCGGAACAGCATCGGCTCATGGTAGGCCCGGCCGGCATCGAGATATTTCCGGTCGATAGCGGAACAATGCCAGAGATTATACGTAAAGGTCTCGTTTTCCGGGTCGGCTTCCAAAATAGCTACAGGGTGGCAGGAAATGGCATTGCGGACCTTGATGTCCTTCAAATCCCCCTGGCGCCGGGCCAGGGCCTTGTCCAGCGCCGTCGGATAAGCACAGCTCATGCCATAATCGACCCAATCGCCATCCTTGACGACCTGCACGGCCTGGTCAGCCGTACAGCATTTCCTTTTATATTCCTGATATACGTCCATGACCGGTCACCTCACTGTCTGGCCGCAGCCATACCGGCGTCAAAGGCTTTTAAGTTGATGTCGACAAAGGCTGGTTTTACTGTTTTGGCAATGATGCTCTTCCAATCGATATCATGGAGGCCCAGGGCTTCGATGAGGGCGCCCAGGAGGACGACGTTGGCACTCTTGGGATTGCCCAGGTCGGTGGCGATTTTCGTCGCATCGAGGTCCCGGACGGGGACGTGTTTCTTCAGTTCTGCAATGATGCCCTGGGGATACTGGCAGGCTCCGGAAAGGACGGGCAGGGACGGGATCTGTGTCTTATTGACGACCATCTTGCCGCCTTTCTTGAGGAAGCGGGCATAGCGGGCGGCTTCCATTTCTTCAAAGGAAACGAGGATATCCGCTGAGCCTTCGCCAATGATGGGCGAATAGACTTTTTTGCCGAAACGGACCTGCGTGCTGACGCTGCCGCCGCGCTGGCTCATGCCGTGAACTTCCGACATCTTGACATCGTACCCGTGTTCGATAAGGCCGATGGTGAGGATCTTACTGGCTAATATCGTACCCTGGCCGCCGACACCGACGAAGAGTACGCTCGTTACATCTGACATATTATTTATCCCCCTTTCTGGAAATGGCCTGAACCGGGCAGACCTGCATACAGACCGTACAGCCGACGCAGTCAGCCTGGACAATACTGGATTTCTTGTTTTCACTGTCATAGCGCAGGGCCGGGCAGCCGGTGGAAAGGCATTTCTTACAGCCAATACACGTATCCCTATCGACGACGCAAGGCGTCTTGTCGAGGTTGAACTGGGCTTTATCTTCTTTCGAGAACTTCTTGAGGACGCAGGGCCGCTTGGTGATGATGACCGATGGTTCATCTTCAATGGCAAAGGCCCAGTCCAACGTTTCTTTCATGGCCTTCAGGTCCAGGGGATTGACGGTACGAACGTTCTTGATACCCAAGGCTTTGACGACCGTTTCGACATCGATGAGCGTCGCCGGTTCCCCTTTGATGTTGTAGCCCGTCCCTGGGTTGTCCTGGTGGCCGGTCATGCCGGTAATGCGGTTGTCCAGGATGACGCAGATGGCGTTGGAGCCGTTGTAGGCCACTTCGGTCAGGGAGTTGATGCCCGTATGGAAGAACGTCGAATCGCCCATGCAGGCGACAACCCGCTTCTTCTGATCACTGAGCTGAAGGCCATGGCTGAAGCCGTGAGCAACGGAGAAAGCACTGCCCATACAGACGGCCAGGTCCTTGGCGTTGAGCGGCGCCGACCCGCCTAAGGCATAGCAGCCGATGTCGCCGATCATGACTGTATCTTTCCGCTTGCCCAGTTCATAGAAGAAACCGCGATGCGGACAGCCGGCACAGAGAGCAGGCGGTCTGGGAACGAAACAGGAATCGGGGACGTCCACGCCGTGCTGCTGTTTCTTGAGGACGCCGGCCGATACGATATTGGGGTTCAGCTCATCGATCTTGGGGATGACATCCTTGCCGTGGCAGGGAATCCCGGCCTGGCGTATCTGTTCTTCCATGAAGGGATCCAGTTCTTCGATGACGTAGAGTTCGTCGACCTTATCGGCAAAGGCTCTGATTTTCTGCATCGGCAGGGGATAGGTGAAGCCCAGCTTCAGGTACGATGCCTGGTCGCCCAAGACTTCTTTGGCATACATATAGGCTGCCCCGGCGGCGACGATACCGATTTTCGTATCATGCATCTCTACTTCGTTGAAGGGACAGATTTCGGAATAACCCTTCAATTTTTCTTCCCGTTCTTCGACGACATAGCGGCGTTTCTTGGAAATGGCTGGTACGGCATCCATTTTTTCCCGCTGTTTCTGATAGAGGACGGGCGGCACTTCCTGGCGATCCTGTTCTTCGACGAGACTCTTGGAATGGCAGACACGGGTCGTCATGCGTATCATGACCGGGACGCCATAGGTTTCGCTGACTTTATAGGCTTCTTTGGTCATGTCGATACATTCCTGCGAATCCGACGGCTCGAACATGGCGATTTTGGCAAACTTGGCATAATTGCGGTTATCCTGTTCATTCTGGGATGAATGCATCCCTGGGTCGTCAGCCGAAACGAAGGCAAAGCCGCCGTTGATGCCTAAATAAGCAAAGGTGAGCAGCGGATCCGCCGCGACGTTGACGCCGACCATCTTCATGGCTGCAAAAGAGCGGACACCGGACATAGAGGCGCCGATGGCCGCTTCCATGGCCACTTTTTCATTCGGTGCCCATTCAGCATACATATCATCATATTTCGCGACATTTTCCAAAATTTCCGTACTCGGTGTTCCCGGATAAGCCGAAGCAAAGGACACGCCGGCTTCATACAAGCCTCTGGCGATGGCTTCATCACCGGTCAATAACTTTTTCATACTCCATACCTCCTCCATCGTTCGATCGGTTCATTATCTATTCACTAATCTATATGTAATATCCATGCCAATTCATTCCATGAGATATATAAGCCATTTCCCCGAAGAGGGCCTTCGACGATAGGCTCATTAGGTAAAAAATTCTTTACCTTCTTTACATTTATTCCGTATTTCTTTATGATGGAGAGAGGAAATGAGGAGGAAAGAAAATGGATACCATCGCTTTTTTGATTGCTGACGAGCTGATGCAGCAGTCTGTCTATA
>ERZ506905.680-NODE-680-length-10069-cov-5.84731_pt1 | contig 10069 bp, 7 predicted proteins | sample MGYA00513175_ERZ506905 | MGnify/ENA metagenome assembly ERZ506905
AGTTAGGCCCTTATAGGGCCTGAGCAAACCACCAGTTTTACTGGTGGTTATGATTTTGCAATCAGCGGCCTGCGGATTGCGACAAACAACGAACGACCTACGATTCTGTTTCTCCGATGACGACGCGGCGGCCGCCCTGGGCTTCGTAGAGGCGATGGGAGATGGAGAGGACCGTCCGGTCTTTGGCGGCGGCCTGCAGGGCCTGCAGGACCTGGCTTTCTGTCAGGGAATCGAGATTGGCCGTGATTTCATCGAACAAGAGAATCTGCGGGTTCATGACGACGGCCCGGGCGATGGACAGGAGCTGGCTCTGGCCGCGGGAAAAGAGTTCCGGCCGGAAGGACGTGTCCAGTCCCTGGGGCAGGGCACAGCACGTATCCCACAGACCGACGAGGTGCAGGGCTTTTTCGATGGCGCCTGCTGTGACCCGCGGGTCCTTGAGGCTGATCTGGTCGGCGACGGTACCGCTGATGGCGTGGAACTGCTGCTCGACGTAGCCGAAGACCTGGCGCCGGACAGCAGGGGCCAGCCGGGACGGGTCGCAGCCAAAGATGCGGACCTGGCCTTCCCGGGGCTGGTAGAGGCCGAGGATGAGTTTGAAGAGGGTGCTCTTGCCGGCGCCGGTACGGCCGGTGATGGTGACCATTTCCCCGGCGGTGACGGTGAGCGAAAAGTGGCGGAAAATATCTTTTTCCCGGCCATAGCCAAAGGCGGCATCGTCGATGACCAGTGGTGCCGCTGCATTGTCGGGTGTCACTGGATTCCTTCGTTCCTGGATGGGTTCGGCAAAGAAGTCTTTCAGGCGGCCGATGCCGGCGACGGCAGACTGGATATTCTGGATTTCCATGCCGATACTTTCTAAGGGCGAGAAGATGCGGCGCACATAGGCGATGAGGGCGACGACGCTGCCGACGGTCATGCCGAAGATTTCCTGCAGGGACGGACTGCTGACGGACAGGGCCATCATAAGGCCGATGATGACCGTGCAGCTGGTGATGATGATCGGCGAATAGATGGAGTCACAGAAATTGCTCCGTTCCATGGCGTCGAAACTGGCCCGGATCGTTCGGCCATAGCGTTGTCGCAGGTAGCGTTCCTGCTGGCACGTGTGGATGGTGCGGATATTATGGACCGTTTCCGGAATGAGTTCGTTCGTCCGGCCTACGGCGATGCGGTTGTCCCGTTGGGCCTGGAGCATGCGCTTCTGGAAATAGCGGGTCAGGAGGAACAAGAGGGGCAGGCAGATGCAGAGCAATATGCCCAGGCCCAGGCTCAGGTGGAAGACGACGGCGAGGATGCTGAGAATCGTGAAGGCATCGGCAATCATGCTGACGACGCCGGAATCGAAGAGGTTTTCCAGGGTATCGACGTCGTTGACGAAAATCGACGTGACGGCACCGGCTTCATGGCTGACGAAGTACGCCGCCGGCAATTCGTCGAGGCGCTGGCACATGGCCGAGCGCAGGCCGTGGGTGATTTTCTGGCCGAAGACGGTGATCAGTGTTTCCTTGAGGGCATCGACGAGGCCGCTGCCGGCATTGAGGGCAAAGTAGAGAATGCCTGCCGTCAGCAGGGGATAGGCGCTGAACGAGCCGCTGACCAGGCTGTCGACGATGTATTGCAGGATGAGAGGCGGCGTGACGCTCACGGTGATGGACGCGATGATGGCTGCGATGAGGACCACCAGGAGCAGGATGTTCTTTTTCAGGGTCTGCCAGAAAATATTACGCATGGCGGGTACCTCCCTGGGCATGCTGCAGGTCATAGAGATTCCGGTAGGCCGGACAGGATGCATATAGAGCTTCGTGCGTGGCGACGACGCTGGTCCCGTCCCCGTTGAGCCAGATGACCTGGTCCAGATTGGGGAAGAGGCTCAGGCGGTGCGAGATGAGGAGGATGATGCGGTCGCTGTAATCCTGGCGCAGGCTGGTGAAAATCTTCCGTTCTGTCGCCATGTCGACGGCGGCAAAGGGGTCGTCGAGGATGAGGAGCGGCCGCGGATGGAACAGGGCCCGGGCCAGGGCGATACGGGCCTGCTGGCCGCCGGACAAGCGCTGGCCGCCTTCGCCGATGGGCGTCTCTATCCCCTTCGGAAAGGTAGCGCAGTCCTCATCCATGCAGACCCTTTTCAGGACCGGGGCGATGTCACCGGACAGGCCGAGGCGGATGTTCTCTTCGACGGTAGCCGCAAAGAGTTCCGCGTCGTGGCCGCAGTAGCCGACGATGCCGTCTGGCGCCGTGTGGCCGTTGCCCAGTTCCTTGGCGCCAAAGAAAATCTGGCCGCCGTGCGGGTTTTCACAGAGGAAGGCCTGGCCCAGCGTCGATTTGCCGCAGGCGACAGGCCCGGTGATGCCGATGATAGTACCGGGACGGGCCGAGAAGGAAAGGTCCTGGAAAATAGGGCCGTCACTGCCGGGATAGGTGAAGGACAGGTGGCGGACCGTCAGGGCTGCCGGGGCTGCCGGTGGTACGGGATCGGGCAGTTCCGTTGCCGCCTGGAGATGGGGCTGGATGCGCTGCCACGAAACCTGGGCTTTCTGGATGGCGTTGAACAATTTTGCCGCATGGGATGATTTCGTCGCCAGCTTGATGAAACAGGCCAGGTACGTCGAGAAAGCGGCGATATCCCAACTTTCCCAACCCGTTCCCAGGACGTTGCGGCCGCCGAACCAGATGACCAGCATCGTGCCGATCATGGCGATGACTTTGTAAATCGGCTGAAGTGTATTTTCCCAGAGATTGGCCAGGATCATCTTCTTTTCATAGTCAGCCAGGTAGCCTTCATACCGCTGGTCCTGTACGGCTTCTTCGCCGTAGACGCGGTACGTCAGGGCGTTGCTGATGCGGTCCAGGGTCATGCCCGACAGGGCGCCGTTGCTTTCTTTGCTGCGGGCCGCCGTCACGGCGACCAGGCGGCGCAGGCTGTTGGCCAGGGCATAGGCGATGGGCGGGAAGACGAGGACGCACAGCGTCAGGCGCCAGTCGTACCAGACGAGCATGACCACATAGGCCGCCATGACGACGCCGGTATCGAAGATTTCCGTCGTGAACTTGCGCATCCCTTCGACGCAGGTGTCGATGTCGGAAATGACTTTGGTCATCAAGACACCCGTATCGGCCTGCTCCATGTCCCGCTTCGGCGTCTGGACCAGGTGCTGGTAGAGCCGGTCTTTCATGGAAAGGCTGATGTTGTTGGCGAACTTCCGGACGTACAGGCGCTTGACATAGCGGGCGCCCTGGACGCCGAGGATGACCAGGGCGTAACAGAGACAGAGGGCGTACATATCCGCTGCCGTCCGGGTACCGCCGAAAATATCATAGAGGTATTGGGCCAGCTGCCCGTCGAACCAGGGGCCGGCAATCATGCCAACATTGTATAAGATACCGCTCAGCGTGACGATGAGCAGCAATTTCTTTTCATGGTAAAAATAATAACGGACCGAACCCGAGCCGAATCGTTTCAATGGGAACACCTCACATTTGATGATTATAGTTCATATATCATACACTATTATGGGCCTTTGTACAACAGGACGCAGACAGGGTGCCGTTCATCGTTCGTCGTACAGGCCCATAACGGGCTCGCCACGTGCGAACCCCTAGCCCCTAACCCCTAACCCCTAGCCCCTAGCCCCTAGCCCCTAGCTACTAAAAAGGGATTTCCTTGGTCTGTATGATGGGAAATGGGGATAGGCCTCTTGCGTAAAGTCAAAAAGACGAATATAATAGAGTTGTATGAAAGTCAAAAAGGAAAATATATTTTTACGGGGTGATTATGATGAGTGTATTAGCGGATAAGATTGAACAATTCATTTTACATAAATTGTTAGAAGAAGACAATTCAGACATTGTATTGCGCCGTAATGAGCTGGCCGACGAACTGCAATGCGCTCCGTCCCAGATCAGCTACGTCCTGAGCACGCGTTTTTCCAACGACAAGGGCTATCTGGTCGAATCGCGGCGCGGGTCCGGTGGATTCGTCCGCATCATCAAGCTGACGCCGAAGAAGCAGGACCGCACGCCGGTCCTCCTGCACGAACGGCTGCCGGCCGTCAGCATTTCCATGGAAGACCTGGATGCCCTGCTGTACCAGCTCCTCAAACGGCGCAGCCTGACCAACAACGAAGCGGTCATCCTTCACTTGACTTTTGAATCCCTCTATCGCCGCATCGACGATGAAGGGACGCGCCTGCTGGTCATCAGCGACATTTTGAAGAACCTCAATCTCCATTGAGTGATAGAAAGGACGTGAGGGCTATGTTATGTGATGCCTGTAAGAAAAGAGAGGCTGTTGTCCATATCGTCAAGATCGAGAACGGGCGGCGCACGGATTTGCACCTGTGTGCAGCCTGTGCCAAGAAACAGACTAATTTTTCTAATTTCAGAGATTTGAATATTATTGATAACGACTTTTTCCGCAAGATGGCCTACCCGGACTACCAGGGACGCAGCGGCGACGAACCGCGCTGTGCCAGCTGCGGTATGACCTACAGCGAATTCAACCGCCTCGGGAAATTCGGCTGCCCCGACTGCTACGAAGCCTTCAAGGAAGAAATTCCGCCGCTCCTGCGCCGCATCCACGGCCACAGCAAGCACGTCGGCAAGGTGCCCAATCGCGGTACCGGTGTCTTCCGGACGGCGACGCACGTCAAACGCCTGCGCCAGCACCTGCAGAAGCTGGTCCAGGAAGAACGCTATGAAGAAGCGGCGAAAGTCCGCGATGAGATCCGCGCCCTCCAGCGTCAGCTGCCGGATGGCGGAAAGGGGGAATAAGCCATGGTCCACGATATGCTCCAGCAGCCGCTCTGCCCCTGGCAGGACGGCACGGGAAACTTCAACGATATCGTCATCGACAGCCGCGTCCGCCTGGACCGGAACCTGAAGAAGTACGTCTTTCCCGATAAGGCGTCGGATACGGAACTGGCCGCCGTCCTCGAAGAGGGCAAACGCCAGATCGGTACCCTCGATACCCTGGGCCATGGGCGCTATACCTTCATCGGCCTCGACGAATTGTCGCCGCTGGAACGGGAAATGCTGGCAGTAAAACATTTTTCCTCGGCCAGCCATATCGAACAGCCCAAGCACCGGGGCCTCCTGCTCCGCGAAGACGGGGCCGTGTCGATCATGATCAATGAAGAAGACCATTTCTGCATCCAGACGGCAGCACCTGGTTTCGACCTCCAGCGCGTCTGGGACCAGGCGGCCCAGGTCGACGATGCCCTGGAAAGCCACCTGGATTTCGCCTTCCGCGACGATTTCGGTTACCTCACGGCCAGTCCGTCCCTGACCGGTACGGGCCTGACCGTCGGCGTGACCATCCACGTCCCGGCCCTGATCCTCATGAAGCGGTTCAACCGCATCGTCCAGGGCATTACTAAATTCGGCTTCACCGTATCCGGGATGTACGGCGAACGCAATGAATGTATCGGCAACATCTTCCAGATCACCAATCAGATTACCCTGGGAGTGACCGAAACAGATATCCTCGACCAGCTGCGCAAAATCGTTACCCAGATTGTCCAGGAAGAACAGAATTGCCGCAGCCTGGTCTGGGACCACAATGAAAATACATTAAAAGATAAATGGCTGCGTACTTACGGCACCCTCAGCCGGGCCTGGCTCCTGGCCGACCAGGAATCCCTGGCCCTGGCCAGCGACCTGCGTTTCGGCATCGACATGGGGGTCATCCCCGAAGGCCCTCTGGCTTATGAAGCCATCATGACCGTCGTCGAACCGGCTTACCTGCAGCTCAGGGCCGGGACCGAACTGAACGGGGAAGAGCTGGAACACCAGCGGGCTGAAGCCGTGCAGCAAGTACTCAGTGCTTACCGGAGGAAGTGATTTCCCATGATGAACAATCGTCTCACCAATGACGCTAAAGCCGTCCTGCAGTATGCGCAGGAAGCGGCACAGAAATTCCACCATGATTACGTAGGGACCGAACATATCCTGCTCGGTCTCGTTCTCAATACAGACGGCATCGCCGGCCTGCTCCTCAACCAGCTGGGCCTGACGCCGGAAAACGTTACCCGTGCCATCGAACAGCATGTCGGCTGGGGTCAGGATTCGCCGACGAAGCTGCGCCTGACGCCGCGGACGAAGCGGGCTATGGAACTGGCCGTCCGTGAAGCCAACCGGCTGGAACAGAACTATGTCGGCACAGAACATATGCTGGCCGGCATCCTCGAAGAAGGGAGCGGCATGGCCGTCCAGATCCTGGAAGATATGGACATCGACCCGGACCTGGTCTCCCAGCGCCTGAGCGAGCTCATGAACGACCCGGCCGTCGAAGGCGGCGATGCCGTACCGTCCAAGAACGGCAGCGACTTGTCCCAGTTCGGCCGCGACCTTAATGAATGGGCCAAACAGGGGAAAATCGACCCGGTCATCGGCAGGGAAAAGGAAATCAGCCGCGTCATCCAGATCCTCAGCCGCCGGACCAAGAACAATCCGGTCCTCATCGGCGCCCCTGGCGTCGGCAAGACGGCCATCGCCGAAGGTCTGGCCCAGCGCATCATCACTGGCAATGTGCCCGACAGCCTGCTGGACAAGCGCATTTTCTCTCTCGATTTGGCCAGTATCGTCGCCGGTACCAAGTACCGTGGTGAATTTGAAGAACGGATCAAGCGCATCCTCGACACAATCGAACAGGACGACTCGATCATCCTCTTCATCGACGAAATCCATCAGCTCATCGGGGCTGGTGCCGTCGAAGGCGCCATGGATGCGGCCAACATCCTCAAACCGGCCCTGGCCCGTGGCGATTTGCAGTGCATCGGCGCCACGACTATCGACGAATATAAGAAACACTTTGAAAAAGATGCCGCCCTGGCCCGCCGCTTCCAGCCCGTCCTGGTCGGCGAACCGACGGAAGACGACGCCATGGCTATCCTCTTCGGCCTGCGCGACCGCTACGAAGCCTTCCACAAGGCCCGCATCACCGACGAAGCTGTAAAGGCTGCGGTCAAATTGTCGGCGCGGTACATTTCCGACCGCTACCTGCCGGACAAGGCCATCGACGTCATGGACGAAGCGGCGGCCCGCGTCCGCATGAAGGTCTATGCGCCGTCTCACGAACTCCAGGACCTGGAACAGAAATTGGCCGACATCAATAAAGAAAAAGAAGTGGCCCTGGCTGGCGAAGACTTTGAAAAATGCGCGTCCCTCCGCGATGCCGGCAAAAAAGTATCGTCGGAAATCTCGGCCCTTCAGAAAGAAAAGAAACAGCACGACGATGAAAAGCTCGTCGTTACGGAAAACGACATTGCCGACGTCGTATCCATGTGGACAGGCGTTCCGGTCCAGCAGATTACGGAAACGGAATCGCAGCGCCTCCTCCATTTGGAAGCCGAACTGCACAAACGGGTCATCAGCCAGGACGATGCCGTCACGGCTGTGGCCAAAGCCGTCCGCCGGGCCCGCGCCGGCCTCAAGGATGCCAACCGGCCTATCGGTTCCTTCCTCTTCCTCGGCCCGTCCGGTGTCGGCAAGACCGAACTGGCCCGGACCCTGGCAGCCCAGCTCTTCGGCAGTGCTGACAACATGATACGCATCGACATGAGCGAATTTATGGAAAAATACAGCGTTTCCCGCCTGGTCGGCGCGCCTCCGGGCTACGTCGGCTATGAAGAAGGCGGCGAACTGACCGATGCCGTCCGGGAAAAGCCGTACAGCGTCATCCTCTTTGATGAAGTGGAAAAGGCCAGCAGCGACTTCTTCAACCTGCTCTTGCAGGTCCTCGACGAAGGCCGCCTGACCGATTCGAAAGGGCGGACTGTCGACTTCCGCAACACCGTCATCATCATGACCAGCAACCTCGGCGCATCGCACCTCAAGCCGTCGGGCCCGGTCATGGGCTTCTCGACGGGCGGCGACAGCGCCAAGGACCGGGAAGCATCTTTTGCAGTAGCCAAGAAGGAAATCATGGCCGATGTGAAATGTTTCTTCCGGCCGGAATTCCTCAACCGTATCGACGAAATCATCGTCTTCAAGCCGCTGGAACAGAAAGACCTGCGCCAGATCGTCGACATCCTGCTCAAGGACTTGACCAAGCGCCTCGGCGAAAAAGGCGTTGCCCTCGACTGGACGACGGCTGCCGACGACGTCCTGGTCGAGGAAGGGACGGACTTCGCCTATGGCGCCCGGCCGTTGAAGCGGGCTATCCAGAAGCTCGTCGAAGACCCGATTGCCGAAATGCTCCTCAGCAGCAGTGTCAAGGAAGGCAATATGATCCATGTCGACAGCCTGGACAAGAAGAAACTCGTCTTTACGACGGAGTAAGGAGCAGTCATGGCAAAGATAAAGACCCGTTACGTCTGCAGTAACTGCAGCAGCGTGTCCAGCCGCTGGCTCGGCCGCTGCCCGCAGTGCGGCGAATGGAATACCATGGTTGAAGAAACAGTCGCGCCGGAAGCGCCCAAGGCGGCACAGAGCATGGCCCGCAGCGGTCCGGCGTCGCAGGCGGCGTCCCTGGCGGATATCGCCATGGAAGACATGGCCCGCATGGAAACGGGCATTAGCGAACTGGACCGCGTCCTTGGCGGTGGCATCGTCCCAGGGGCGCTGATCCTGCTCAGCGGCGACCCGGGCATCGGCAAGTCGACGCTGGTCCTGCAGCTGGCCGCTGCCGTCTGTGACAAGAACGGCACCGTCCTCTACGGCTCTGGCGAAGAATCGGCGGGCCAGATCAAGATGTGCGCCCAGCGCCTGGGCATTTCCACGCCGGACTTGATTATCCAGGCCGATACGTCCCTGGACCATATCCTCGACGAAGCCAAGAAGCGGCGGCCGGCCCTGCTGGTCGTCGATTCCATCCAGACCATGTACAGCCAGTCCGTCGAAGGGACGCCGGGCAGTCTGGCCCAGATACGCGAAAACACGAGCCGCCTCATGACCTTTGCCAAAAGCGAAGGCATCCCCGTCGTCGTCATCGGCCACGTCACCAAGGACGGCGCCATTGCCGGGCCGCGCATGATGGAACACATGGTAGACGTGGTCCTCTACTTTGAAGGCGAACGGAACTATCAGTTCCGCATCCTGCGGGGCATCAAGAACCGCTTCGGCTCGACCAATGAATCGGGCCTGTTCACCATGACCAGCAGCGGCCTGTCAGAACTGGAGAACCCGTCTCAGCTGCTCCTGGCCGAACGGGCGGCCGACCAGGCCGGCTCGGCCGTAGCTGCCGTCCTGGACGGCATGCGGCCCATGCTCGGTGAAATCCAGGCCCTGACGGCCCATTCCGTCTTCGCCGTCCCACGGCGGACGGCATCGGGCATGGACTATAACCGCCTGATCATCCTCCTGGCCGTCCTGGAAAAGCGCCTGGGCGTACCCCTGGGCAGCCAGGACGTCTACATCAACGTCGTCGGCGGCCTGCGCCTGACCGAAACAGCGGCCGACCTGCCTGTTGCCCTGGCCGTCTATTCCAGCCTGCGGGACATATCCATGGACAGCCGGACCGTCGTCATGGGCGAAGTCGGCCTCACCGGCGATATCCGCCGCGTCCCCCAGGCCCTGCGCCGCATCAAAGAAGCGGCCAAGATGGGCTTCAACACCTTCATCCTGCCCAAAGGCAACCTGGAAGACATCGAAACAGACCAATTCCCGGACTGCCATTTCCTAGGTGTAGCCACCCTGCGCGAAGCCATCGAAAAGGCCTTCCGGAGATAACCTTCCGCTACAAACTGCGAACTTAATATCCAAAAAGGCGCTGTCTTTATGCGACAGCGCCTTTTCGCTTGCCTTTTTTGAGTAAACCTGTTACGCTAATTTTAGTGGCTCGTGGCTCCCCTGATAGGGGAGCTGTCAGCGAAGCTGACTGAGAAGTTGATGGCTGGCCGTTAACGATAACTATAACCGGAAAGGAGTGTATCATCATGCGAAAATGGATTCAGTTAGCTTTACTGGTTCTCTGCTTTTTCTGTCTCAGCGGAGCCGCCCTGGCTGCCTCGGCTGTGACGCCGGACGGCTATTTCAACGGCATCCGCCTGGCCGGCAAAGTCCGTGTCGTCGATTCCTTCCCGGACCTGCGCGTCCAGGTCGTCAGCGCCTTCCCGGACCTGCGCGTCCA
>ERZ506905.682-NODE-682-length-10051-cov-8.88295_pt1 | contig 10051 bp, 8 predicted proteins | sample MGYA00513175_ERZ506905 | MGnify/ENA metagenome assembly ERZ506905
CCAACGGTAAAAGGCCGGATGCTGTTTTCCGCGGTGTTGTTGGAAATGTCACAGTACCCGTCTTTGAGGTAACAGGTCAGCCCGTCACGGTTCGACAGGAGATAATTCATGGCCGTTGTCAGCGGCGATTTGGGCAGCAGTTTGTCGACATTATTTTCTGCCCATGCGAAGAGCGCCTTCAGGATAGGCTTTTCTTCCCCGAGGCGTCGTTCATACCGTTCTTCCGGTGAGAGCGATTTATATTCTTTTTCTTTGTCGAATAACTGGCTGATTTGGTCGATACCCGCTTTGACTAAGGTGTTTTCGAGTCCATCCGTTTCTTTAGCATAAGCCGGAGCGGCATCGACGAACTTCCGTCGGGCATGGGCCCAGCATAGGCAATGCCCCGCTGTCTTGATGGAACGGTAGCCGACATAGTCGTCCGTCAGCAGGTAGCCAGAGAAACCTTCCAGGAAAGTTTCTGCACAATGGGCACTGCGCGTCGGCGCATATTCAAACAAACGGATTTTCCGCGTGGGATTCAAAGCCGTGCTGGCATAGACCCACATATATGACTTGCTCGTATTTTTACGGCCTTTTTCGTTATGCACCTGGATAGGTGTTTCATCAGCATGGAGACAGCGCTCTTCCAGGAGCATCTCATGCATCCGTCCATAGACCGGGGCCAACCATTCTTTGGAAGCGATGATGATCCAGTTAGCCAGATTGGCCCGGGAAAAGGCCAGGCCGATGCGTTTCCATTCGCTTTCCTGGCGGTACAGTGGCAGGGCATAGCCATATTTCTGCATCATGACATGGGCGACCACCGATGGTGAGGCGATAGAATGGGGGATGACCGGCTGAGGCATGGCTGCTTTCAGGATGGCAGGCTGTCCCTGCTTGCGGCAGGGACGGCATTCATAACTTTTACGATAGAAATCCTTCACTTCCACGCGGGCTGGGATGTAGACGACTTCCGAACGAATGAATTCTTCGCCTACCGGCGAAAGTGTGCTGCCACATTCCGGGCAGACCGTCGTTTCCGGTTCGACGACAATTTTCTGATGAGGCAGTTTGGCCAGTAATTCTTCACGATGGCCGACCTTTTTCTTGCATTTGTGCGGCTTGACCGAAATTTCCGGTTCCGGAGCGCTGGGTTTCGCTTCTGTTTCGGCTTCATTGAACAGGCTCATCTGTTCTTCCGGGTACACGACTTTCTTGGTTTCCGACTTGCGGCCGAACTGGGCCTTGCGCAGCCATTCGACCTGCTTGCGCAGCTGTTTGTTCTCTGCTTCCAGAGACGCTTTCTGCGCGGTCAGTTCATCGATTTTCCCCTGCATTTCCTGTTCACGGATATCTGTCATACGGCACCTCAATCTTACGGATTTGTGATAAATCTATTATACCATAAAACAGCCGAAAACCCTAGCGTTTATGCAGGGTTTCGGCTATTTTACAAAACCGTTTTCGGCGTAATCTTTTGCACGGCCCGAGGCTGTTCAACAGACAGCCCCTCCATGAGCCAGCGGTACTGCTGTGGTGTGAGTTCCCGGACTTCATCAGGTGTCCTTGGCCACTGCAGCCTTCCTTTTTCCAAGCGTTTGTAGAGGAGCAGAAAACCATCACCCTGCCAGAGCAGGGCCTTGAACCGGTCCCGGCGACGGCCGCAAAACAGGAAAAGAGAAAGCTGGAACGGATCCATCTGGAACTGCTGGGCGATGATGGCACTGAGTCCGTCAATGGACTTGCGCATGTCCGTATAGCCACAGGCGATGAAGACATGTTCTGCTGAAATATGCAAATCCATCAAGCATTCACCTTCTGCAGTAGCTGCAGCGTCTTTTGCAGCAGTCTTTCAGAAGTATGCTCCGTCACTTCCAGGGAAAACGCACCACACTGCACGATAAGGGAATCCTGAACGGGAATCGCCGCCGAAAGAGGGACTAGTGTGGGGACTTCTTCCTTTTTAGTTTCCGGCGCCTGTGCCGGTGCGAAACGAATACGGAGTTTATGTTGCCAGTAGTAATACTGCTTGATAGGGATATCCTGCTGCGCACAGAATTCCTTCACCGTTAAGCCACTCTGCTGGCGCTGCGCGATGATCTGCATCCAGTGTTTCATTCTTATTTCGCGTGTAATTTTTTGAGTATCCAAAAACATCCTCCTTACTGAATAGGATAAATTAGAGTTTTTAGACAAAATGGGAGAAACTCTAATTTGTCTAATTCATCCTGTTTGATGAGCCTATTGTCTCACAAACAGCCAGAAGATTAAATCCACCGATTTATTTTCCGCTTACGATACAACCGCGTCCCGCTGCCCCCAGCTAATACAATCCCTTTCATATTTATCACTCCTAAAAATATGGCTAGTAAATAAAGAGGCTGTCACTTTTACGGCAGCCTCTTTAACTCCTGCGACTTTATTTTCTCCTACAGCTTAATACAATATCACAGATTCGATCTACATCTTCTAAAGCTAAATCCGCATATAATGGTAATGTCAGTACACGACGGCTGATATGCAAAGCAACCGGAGTTTGTTTTACATCAAATTGGTTATGGAAGCATTCGAATGTATTGGTCAAAGGATAGAAATATTTACGAGCTCCAATGTTATGTTGTGCTAAGGCATCGAATACCTCTTCTCTTGTCGCACCAAATTCTCTTTCTTCAAATACCACCGGAAAATAAGCGTAGTTGGGTTTAACATCTTTTTGAATAGGGCTGAGCTGAATGCCATCGATATTAGACAGTCGTTCCCGGTATCGTTCCACCACTTTTTTTCGCTTAGCAATTTCTTCATCAACATGGCGAAGATTGCAAAGGCCCATAGCCGCACAGAATTCATTCATCTTGGCATTGGCCCCCACACCATCAACACATTCAGGTCCACGGATACCAAAATTCTTTAATCGGTAAAGTTTCAAACCAAACTCTTTATCTTTAAAGCAAGCAGCGCCCCCTTCAATCGTGTTGAAGACCTTAGTCGCATGGAAACTAAAGCAGGATACATCTCCAAAAGCTCCTGTGCTTTTTCCTTTATAGCGCACGCCAAATGTATGGGCTGCATCATAAATAACTTTCAATTCATATTTGTGAGCAATGCGTTCAATTTCTTCCACATTGCAGATATTCCCATATACGTGAACTGGCATAATTGCACAAGTCCGATCCGTAATCAAGGATTCAATTTTATTGACATCCATAGTGAAATCTACAGGATTAATATCGCAAAAGACCGGAGTCAACCCGTTCCGCACAATAGCGTGCGTCGTCGAAGCAAAGGTAAAGGGGGAAGTAATAACTTCTCCCTGCAATCCCAAGGCTTGCAGAGATAATTCCAAAGACATATGTCCATTCGTAAATAAATCAATATTTTCTACACCCAGATATTTTTCCAATTCTGCTTGGAGTGCTTTATGCTTTTCACCCATATTCGTCAACCAATGAGTTTGCCACATACTCTTAATTTCGTTCACATATTCTTCCATTGGCGGCATCGATGACCGCGTAACTAAAATTTGTTTATCCATTATTAATCCTCCCTGTATAAACGTTTTGAAATCATTTCTTTTTTTAAATCCTTTAACGAGGATAAGTAATCATATTTAGGTTCATATCCTAACTCTAATCTAGCAGGAGTAATATCCATAATATATTGAGGGGCATCCGGTTTATCAGGACAAAATTCAATAGCATTATATTTTCCAAACACCTGAATAATCCCTTTTATTTGATCTAATAGCGAAATGCCTACTCCAGTACCTACATTATAATATCCTGATGAACGATCCACGCTTAAGGCTAAACTAAGCATTTGACAAAAATCCTTGATATAAATCATATCTTTGACTCTATTGGGGTTTCCCCAAACTTGCATAGTCTCTCCATTCATAGCCATATCAATCAATATACGATATCCCAATTTTCTTTCGATACCGTTTACATAAAAAGTATCTATTTTAGAATATAAATAAATTGTTGGTAATCGGAAAATAAATTTTTTTATTCCATACATTTGATGATAATTTTCTAATAAATCTACTGCAAAATTTTTTGACATTACATATACAGTATGATCAGTATTGAAACTAAACTTTCGTGGCATATGAGCAGTTAGCAACACTTCTTTTTCACTATGATCTTTAATATCTCCAAAACTCTGCATAAACAAAATTCTATCAGCATGCGCATGCCGGGCATATTCTAAAACATTCAATGTCCCAGTAATATTGACATCAATATACTGTTGTGGATGATATCCTTTCATTCTTGCAGGCATAACACCTGCAAAATCAACAACAGCATAAATGTCATTAGGAAGTTTTTTAAATTCGTTTTTATCTTTCTGAATATCCAGCGATAAATAAGTTACATTATTATACTTATTGAAAATTGAAAATTGTTTTCTCTTGCCTACAGCAATAATATCATATTCTTCCTTTTGGTCGAGTAAATAGTCTATAAAGTATCGTCCTACATCTCCACTGGCTCCAAATACTACTATTTTTTTCACAGTCTTCCTCTACTTTCTAATACGATTCCGCTTTAATCTTAATTGCTAATTTTAATATCAATCAACTTATGAATGCAACATAAAATATTAGTTAGTTCATCTTGGTCTGAGCAATGTAAAACTAGCGTTCCCATTGATTCATTAGCTCCTGTAAAAGGTTCTACTTTGTCGCCTGGTCGAACCCAAATATCTTGTTCAATAATTTTATCTTCCAAATTTTTATCAAAAGAAATCCCCCGATAGATGCCTTCTTTCTCGCTATGTAAAACAACCAGCCCCCAATATCCATGATAAACAGGATGACTTAATGGATCAATTGGCAATCCAAGCGCCCCTTGTACAGAAGCTCTTATTAAATCTTGTCCACAAGCATATCTTAACATTTCCGCTAGGCGATTGCCACCTGCTCGAGGAGAAACTTCCATAATATAAGCTTTTCCATCGCTCCCTACCCGTGTTTCTATATTATAGATAGATGTCCCCATGTGGAGCAGTTCCAATAAGCGTTGTATTTCATTTCTAAGTTCATTCTGATAATTTTCAGGCATAGTAGATGGCCAACTATATGCTGCTGGCGTATAAACATTTGCAGCTTTGTCATCAAACCACTGATCATTCAATGAAAAAAATACTAAATTACCATCAATAGAAAAACTATCTGTATCGGTTGAAAATCCTGTCTTTTCTATAAATTGTTCAATAATACATTCGTGTCCAATAGAATGTTCCAGTGCAAATTGAACAGCAAAATGTAAATCATCTTCCTTATCAACTCGTGTAACTCCCTTGCTCCCTGCCGAGTCAGTAGGTTTAACAATAACAGGATAACTAATTTTATCTAAATCTAATTTAACTGCATTCCAAGTCGCATACGTCCTCATTCGTGGCACGTTAAAATTATGCTCGCGCAAGAACTTTCTAAATCGGCCTTTATTTTGCAAAATTGCAACAGATTCATAAGGATTATTCCCAGGTAATCCCATTTTTTCGGCTACATAAGCAGCTGTAGCTACCCCTGGATCCGTAGCATATGACATGATTCCATCAATTTGTAATTCTTGCGCTAATTTCAAAATAGCTTCTTTTTCAATAATACTCACATTATGATATTCATCTGACAGCTTATGTGCATAATTGTCAGGCAAATAATCACAAGTGATGACATAAACTCCTAAATCATGTGCAGCTTTAATTGCAGGAATCAAATATCTAGATCCACCTAGTAACAAAAGTTTTTTTTGCATAATATCCCATCCCTTATGTTAAATAATTCGACGTACTGTATTAATTAAATATAAACAAGCATCTAGTTTCATTATATATGCTAGTATAAAATAAATGGCCAGACCTGTCATTCCTTGTAATAGCAAAAGACCTAACAAAGGCATTGATAAAAAACCAATAATATAAGCTCCAGCCCCAGCCACAGCTGCTAAACAAATACTGGGAATAAAATCCCGTACTTGTTGGAGATACCCATAATGTAATAATTTCTTATTAGGCCAGGCATTAATAATTTGACTACAAACACCACTGACAAGCGTCCCATAAGCCATGGCCATGACACTATATTGCATAGTATACAAAACAATACTAATACCAATCACGTTTTTAATAATTTCAAGTTTTAAAAAAATATCACTCCGTCCCAAAGCATTGATTGCATTGAGATTGGCGGTATGAACTGGCCAAAACATGTAATTAATGCAAAAAATACAAAGAAACGGTACACAAGGGAGCCATTTTTCAGTTAAAATCAAAGTTACAACGTGGGCTGAGCAGGCAGCCAGAATAATCATCAGGGGGGCCATAATAAAAATACTTGTTTTAATGGCCCTGCGTGTCATACCGCGAACCCGGTCTCGATGGTCCTGTTCGCTAGACATAGTAGGAAGTAAAATACTATCAATGGATGCATTGATATTCGTAACAATAACCTGAGGAAATTTTTGTCCCTGGTTAAAATAAGCTAAATCAGAAGGGGAATATACTTTCCCAATAATCAACTGCCATAATTGATCGTATCCAGTAGAAATCAACGCCGAAACCAACAATTTCCATCCAAAAGCAAATAACTCTCTCAATCTTGTAAAAGAAAAGGTAAAAGAAGGTCTCCAAGGAACAGTAAGCCATAAAATTAAAGTCCCTACATAGCCATTAAATAGTTGCTGCGCTACCAGTGACCACATACCAAAACCATGGTAGGCCATTCCAATCCCTACTATGGCAGAGCAAATAGAAGCGCCGAGGGTAGAGTAAAAAAAACGTTTAAAAATCATATGCTTGGAAACATACGCTTGTTGCACATTACGCAATCCATTGCTAATCAAAATTAGGCTGAGTACTCTCACCAGGGGTACTAATTCAGGCATAGCATAAAAATCAGCAATATACGGAGCGCCTATCCACATCCCCAAATATAAGACTAAGGAAATAAATATATTCGTAAAGAAAACCGTTGAATAATCCAAATTATCTGGTGATTTCTTTTGAATCAAGGCGGTTCCCAATCCACTATCAGCAAAAACTTGAAGAATATAAATAAATACCATACAGAGCGCAATGACCCCGTAATCAGATGGCATCAGTATACGTGCTAATATGATAGAAACGATAAAAGAAATCAGCTGGGCACCACAGCGCTCGGCAAACTTCCATATAAAATTAGTAACCACTGTACTGGTTGAGAACATAATTTTTCTCCTAGTTTATGTAAGATTAAAATAATCCTTACATACTTTAACAAAATTCAAAACATTAGGTTCGTTATCTCGCAACATATTCGTAATTCGCTGCTGAACCTTATCTCGAGTGCGAATTGCATATTCAATTTCTTCCGGAGTATCTCCATAGGCAACCCCAAAGATTTTATCATCTTCTTTTACATAATCTTTTCTAGTCTTGCCTGGCTCCGGTACAACAATCGGAATGCACCCACATAAAGCAGCAATCGAGGCATAGAAAGTTTGCGTATCATACAAATAACAACGTTCGCACTGATTCAGGATTTTGACCTTTTCTATTTCAGGAAGATCATCAAGAATAGGCCCATCATATTTCTTTGGTAAATCTGTCCGAGTCTTTCCTTTACGGATAAAATAGCATACTCCCTGCCTTTCTCCGTAATTAGTTCGCTTATAGAGAGCTTGATCAAAATGAAATATCTTCAACAAATTATTATCGGGATTCAGTTTATGGTTAAAAAACTGTTCCCGATAGGAAACAAATAAATCATCAGAAGAATACCAAGAATCATCATTATGACGATTATAATACAGCAACCATCTGACAACATGCTTAGCATGTAGTGGGTTACCACTCGCTACTTCAGGATAGACAACAATCGTATCGCCATCTACCCATGGTAAATATCTCCTTTTAATACCTTTAACAGGAATATAAACATAACCTTGATAGTGATGCTCTGCAAAGTTTGAGCGTGGAAATATTTTAATAAAAAGGATTTTTATAAATTCTCTTAAGAGGTATTTCACGTAATAGTAATAAAATTTTTTTCTATTATTAGAACTGACTCCCATATTAAATACTGCTGTATTATAACCTTGTTTTTGTAATACTTGCGCAAGTTTACACAAAACAATAGGTCCGCCACCTATTTGTGTTCCCGATACAATAACAAATTTCATACACTACATGCCCCTTTCTATAACCGCAGAGCCTATATCAAAATAAGCAATGATGTTCTTTTAAATTTAAGTATAAGGACTGCCAAATTTTGTAATTGTAATAACTCAGTCATCGCATCCCTCGTTAGACAAAAATAAAATATTCTTAGAGCTTATCATATCAAGGTTCATCTTATTTTTAAACCCAATAATAATTTTTTTCACTGTTTCCTTCGAAAATTAGAACTTCACAGGAGGAATAATTTTATTTCTTTCTGTACGAAAATGTACTTTATTTAAAATATGGCGCTCTCCCTTTCATCAGAGCAGTCTCTATCTCTTTAATCAGCTTAGATAACTATAAAAGTTAATTTACCAAATTACTTAATTCATCCTTTTCAAGATAAGTAACATCATGTAACAACACTGCTTCGCATCTTTAGCAGGGCTTATCCCATCACGAAAAAGTCTATAATTTGAATCAGCATAAAATAAATCTCCATGAAAACCAATGACAAAACCATTTGCATCATCAGTATAATTCGCTATGGACTAAGTATATTGCTTTCTTAAAAAAAACACCCAAGGGAAAAACAATTCACTTCTTTTATAAAGTGCTATCACTCATTGTTTTTGCTGATTTGTAATTGTTCCAACCTTTTCAAGTGCCTTATCAAAAACACCATCTAACATTTTCATTATATATATATCATTTGTACAATAATTCATAAAAGCCAAATGCATTTGATTTTTAAAATATTAGCAAAGCTTTCTACTGAATAATAATGACATAACCTAGTAAAAGACTATCCCTCCGTGCCTGTTAAAATCCATAAATCTAAAAAGCAATTCATGCCATGTTTATTCAGTAAAAAAACGCTTCAGCCAATTTTTCACATCATAATACTCGATTTCTTTATCAAAAGCTGCTTTATCTAATGGTTTTTCCATAAAATCACAAATTGCGTTTTCATCTTCACTATTCAATATGAAAATATTATCTGGCTGGTACAATGGTGTATCTTGAATGCTTTTATTGGTTGTCAATAATTTTTTCTTTAAAAACGTCGCTTCTAGGGCCCTTACGGTTAAACCGGTCTGGCCAGCTTGGTTAATTTCTAAAATGGCTTTTGACCGCTGATTTAAAGATAATATCTGTTCATATGCCAGCGCCTGATCCGTTACTTCGTCTTTATATTCCTCCGGAATTTTTTCAAAGCGATGTTTTTTGATATGGAAATAGACCTTCAATCCCATTTTCTGAAATAAATGCTTCCATTTAAGAAGCTGCATAAGTCTACCATTTGTCGAGCCAACGAAAACAATGTCATATTGAATCGGTATCTTTAGTTCTGGCTGCCGAAAATAAAATTGGGGATTATACGTCATTGAATAGACTTTGGCATCCTTCGGATCAAAAGTCCACAGTTCAACATTCGATGCTACAGAGCGAATCGCCTCTGGTTTTGCAAAAGCTTTTAAATATGGAGCATTGACACAATCTCGGTAGTAAAAAATCAAGCGTCCCTGATAGCCTTGTTTCCGTATCCAGGAAAATATTTCGTTTCCTAAAATGGCAGAAAATATAATAATCATATCGTAACGCTTCAATTGTTTTTTCCAGTTGCTATACCATAATGATTTTCCCGGAAGATTGCCATTGAAAATAATTCGGCGAAGTACGCGTAGCGGCAACGGCATAAAACGATATACAGCAAAAACATCGATACCTAGGCCTTGGAGATGCCGATCCGTCCAATCTTTTCCCGTTGAATCCAAAATTAAAACCTTATTTTCGCTAGTCATGATAAATATTTCCTTTTCCAAAATAGATATAGTGCTAAGGAGAACGGCATTACCGGTAGCATTCTCCATGGTCTCCCGCTTTCAGAAAGAATATCCCTTATATTTTTGTGTGCACAAAAATA
>ERZ506905.687-NODE-687-length-9995-cov-6.09728_pt1 | contig 9995 bp, 15 predicted proteins | sample MGYA00513175_ERZ506905 | MGnify/ENA metagenome assembly ERZ506905
AAGTTTATCGGTACAGGCCCCAATGATAGGCAACGGAGTTCCGAGCTTTTCCGCTATGTAAAAGAGGGGCTTATGGTCAACCCGTATATTACGGATGTTACGGCCTTGCAGGTTACCCAGGAACACAAGAAAATAACAATGGTGATTCATCTGGAAACGGTTTATGGTGAGGTTGAAATGGGAATCGAGGTGTAAAGATGTTTGAAGCAGAAACAAGGTCCGTTATCCTGGAACGGCTGAAAAAATATTATGCAGAGTTCAAGGGAACTGACGTAAGCGCTGTGGAAGGCACGTTTTCTTTTGATACCCTGGCAGCCAATGCGAAAGAATTTGAAAAGGCCTACGCTGAAATGGACTTGATGATGGATGCCGCCTTCCCACAGACAAGCTGGGGCATTTATCTCGACCGGCTGGCAGATGCGCTGGCAGGATTGTCCAGAAGAGCTGCAACACCGGCAGTGGTTACACTATCCATTACCGGCACCGCTGGCGTAACTGTTCCGGCTGGCTCATTATTCGCAACAGCCAGCGGCACGAACTTTGCCACCGATGAGGCAGTGAAGCTGGACGACAAGGGCACTGGCACTGTAAAGGCTACAGCGCAAAGTACCGGAGCGGGAGGCAATGTGGCAGCGGGTTCCATCACGGTTATACCAGTTAGTATCTACGGCGTCAGCAAAGTTATGAATGAGGCGGCTGCCTACAACGGGTACGAAGAAGAAACTGACGGGGCCTTGCTGGAACGGCTGCTGTTTGCCGTGAGGCAGCCAGCCACATCTGGCAATGTATACTATTACATTGAGTGGTCCACATCGGTCAGCGGTGTTGGCGCTGTCAAAGTGCTGCCGCTCTGGAATGGCAACGGGACCGTCAAAGTTATCGTTGTCGATGCCAATAAAGATACGCCTAGTGAAGAGCTGCTGCAAAAAGTGCGGGATACGATCACGGAGAACGCGCCAATCGGAGCGACTGTGACCGTCACGGCACCTGTTTTGAAAACGGTCAATGTAGCTCTCAAGGTAACTGACGGAACTGGCAATGCGGATGCCATCAAAGCAGCCTTGACGAAATATTTCAAGGGCAGCGTGTTCGGCACAAACTACACCACGCAGAAGGCAACCGACACGGTGACCATCTCCTATGCCCAGATCGGGCGGATTATCCTGGATAACTCTGATACGACCGGGGTAAACGATTATGATAATCTGACGATTAATGACGGTACGGAAAATATAATTTGCGCTGTAGATAATCTGCCTATTGTTGGGACGGTGACGCTGACATGAGTGATCATAATTGGATGCGGCAAAGTATTGTAGACATTCTGCAATACCTGCCGGCTTTTCTAGCGCATAGCCAACAGTTCAAGGCTACGAATGATGCAGATAGCAAAGAACACGACGCCATCCGGATTGATTTGCAGGATGTGCTTGACCAGTTCTATGTGAAGTCGGCTACCTGGGGGCTTGAACGTTGGGAAGAATTATGTGGCATTTCTACAGATAAGACGCTCAGCGATAATCTGCGGCGCAGCACGATCATTGCAAAGCTTCAAAACCCAGGCAGCGTAACAGAGGTTTTCCTGACGAACCTGATTAACGGATACATTGCAGATCAGCAGGGGTATATCATCAGCTATCCAAGTGAGTACCGGATTGATGTGCTTTATCATGGTGGACAGATTACAGACTACGAGAAATTACGTACAGCCATCAGCACATATATACCGGCTCATATCGGATATAAGCTGGTTACCATCACCAAAGCAGACCTTGAGTATCATGGCGCCGGTACCGTGCAGTGTTACCGCAAAAATATGGTTGATATGTCTGTAAAATACAACATCAACGTTGATGATTCACCATGCTATATTACAGGTGCAGTCGTTCATAATTACAAGCTCATTAAAATTTCGGGGGGCAATAGACCATGGCTAAATTTGGAAATCTAATCTTTACGTCTCAGGGCACACAGATGCTTGTCCAGGCTCAGAATTCTCATACGTTGACTTTTACTTGCGGGAAACTCGGTTCCGGAGTTCTTGCAGATTCGGATGATATCTCCAAATTCACGGATTTGAAATCTCCGAAAATGACACTGCCGATTGTCAGCGTGGATGACAGCAACGAAGAAAAGCTGGTGCTTACGTTCGACACGTCCAACACGGAACTGGAAGAAGGATTTGTTTCCAGGGAAATCGGCATCTTTGCTAAACTCGATAACGGTGCAGAAACACTCTATGCATACTCCAATGCCGGCAACAACTACGATTACATTCCGAGCAAGGATACTCCATCCGATGAAAATCGTCTGGTCGTCAATTTGGTAGTCAGCTCGTCTGCAAATATCTCTGTGCTGATTGACAAATCTATCGTCTACACGCATAAGAGCGATGTGGAAGAGATGATTGGCACTCACGATGCGTCCGACACGGCTCATGAAAACCGGTTCAAGCTGTTTGAAAAAATTTCTGATTTTGCTGATGACATCATCAAGAAGCTGGCTCTCACTACGGCCATCACAGCCATTACAGCGCTTGAAACGAATTCGTGGTTTGGGCAGCTCCTCAAGATGGTACTGACGGCATCCGGCGTGAAGTACAATATCGCACAAAATGGGTATGTCTGCCTTGGAAGCTTCTTTGGAGGGCTAATTATACAGTGGGGAACTAGTGATGCGATAAAAGTTGGAGACAACAACTATCAAGTGACTCAGCAGTTTCCGGTAGCCGTTAGTACATATCTCTGCGGACAGGCTACTGCTTTTGCGAATAGATCCTCGTTTAATACAAAAGATTGGAATGGAGCACTATCGGTGCACATTTTAAATGCAACACCCAGTAGCGTTGCTTTTGTAATCGATTCTTTAAGCACACAGTCCAATATAAACATAAGTATCGGGTACGTCATTTTGGCTAAATCTATTTGACAACCCGAGTACAATCCACTTGGGTATTTTATATAAAAATTCGCATTATTTATGTTCGCATCTTGATATCCATATCCGTTTCCCAAACGACTCCCAAATCCAAGTTACCAACCTTTGGGGACAGTGGATTGCAATTTGCGAGTAGTTTTTTATTTCCCGATTGCGATGTAGTGAGCGTCATAGGTACTGTCAGCATCAACCTGAGAACTTGCTAAGTCTTTGACTGATAATGTAAAACCGTCAAGCGCGGTAAGACTTGATGCTTTAGCTAGCGCAAACTTACCTCCAATATGTGATAGTACTAACTGGTAAAAAGATGTAAATGGAATCGGGAACACCACCCCATTTGCAATAGCTTTCCCGGTATGTATGCTGTCGTGTGCGTTCATCCCTTTAGACTTAAATAATACAAATAATTACCGAGTATCATATTCTGAGTTAACTAATACGGGCATAGCCTTAGTGACAACCAGCATAACCGATGTTTTCATCAGATACATCGTCTTAGGCAAGTAGACAGCTACTTACCTACCATTAGGATATGACAATTAGTTCCTCCCTTGCCGTAAATGTAGTACTCCGTTTTTGACACTATTTTCACGCCAAATCCCACGGCGCTATCACCTGTGTCCGCCGTAACAACTGTATAACAATCTTGGTTAAACGCAATGGGGAATGCATGTTGCGCGGCAGCAGAAACATGCATTCCCCACTGTATACTGGTTGTTTTCGGAGGAGAGAACTATGGAGAATATGCACGGTCCCTGAAAAGATTTAGTTTTATTACAATCCAATATTTACGATGGTTGTGGACATTTCTTGGAATCAGTAATTTTGGAATCACCGTATTTTCATCAGATTTACTGGAAACAGTAGTAACAACCACGAAATCACAAAATATATAGTGAAATCGTGGTTGCCATCTGCTTTACAGTATCGTATTAGTAACATTATTTTAATAGTTCAATGCATTTCCGGAGCTGCCTAATATTTTTGTGGGTATAGACGCGCTCGGTGACATCGCCGCCCGCGTGCCCTAAGATGCGCCGCTTGGCAGTTTCGTTGGCCCCGGCATTGTCAAGCAAGGTTGTGACAGTGTGCCGGCAATCATGCGTTGTGTGGCCAGTCGCGTTGATGAGCTGCATCACGGCACGCCAGATGATACAATAGCGGCTATAGTCATATGGTTTCCCATTGGCATCACTCAGAAGAGTAGCCCCAGGAGAATCCATCCTGCCAATAATCAATGGAAGAATTCTGGGATGGATGGGAATAATCCGGATGCCGGAAACGGTTTTGCTCTTGGTGATCCGGATGAAACGCTGCCGGATGTTGACGTCTGACTTATGGAGATGGAGCAGTTCTCCGACTCTCATACCCGTATAAAGCAATATCAGCACAGTATTAACGTTATCATTACAAACTGCTTTCCATAAACGGTTTATCTTCTGCCGACTAAACGGCTTATGTGGCCGGACCTGCTTGTTCTTTCCGATGGATAAGAGCGGAGCATAGTTCTTGTTGGCCAACTCGATTTTGCTGGCATACTGAGAGAGCAATGAAATGAGTGATCGCACCTTTTTAAGCGAGCTGTACGACAGCCCGCTTTTTCTCATGCCATCTATGATTCTTTGATAGTCCATGTATTTCAGACTGGAAAATGGTTCCTGGTGCAGAGATGAGAGATGCTTAAATGAATTTTCATAGCCGCACAGTGTTGATTTTGATGGCGCGGTATCTGCCGTGTGCGCTGGTAGCCACCGATGGTACAGTTCTTCTAATGTGATTTGATGCCCAGGGAGGGAGTGATGGTTATGAGTCTTGTTGTAGTCAGCTTGAAAGATTTCCGCGTCAATCTGGTTGGTAAAGTATTCAACAGGGCGTTGTTTGCCATTTTTCGATATTACAAAAACAAACGGCCGCCTCCGGTTCCCGGATAATCGTTTGATGCAGCCATATCCATTGGGTTTACGCATAATAAAAACCTCCTTCATGGAGGCCATTTTACTACAGGAGGATTAGTGAATGAACGGTACGAATGTTGATTATTACGTTTCCGGATTCGATACAGCCGGTAAACGGGTTGGGTCGCTCATCTGTGACTTTGACCCGAATAAAGACAAAAATGCAGAGAAATTAGCTGCATTGAAGGAAAAGGCCAAAACCTTGTTTACGGATGCGGCCGTTGTAGATGTCGTTTCCGCGTCAGATTACAACCAGTATCTGACTGGCGAATATGTACGAGGCGCTGATGGTAAGCCCGCGGCCTATGTTGCCCCAGAGCCAACCGCCGATGAGCAGAAAACAAAAAAACAGGTGGAGTTGCAGTCTACCTATGAAGCTGATAAAGAAGCACTCATGAAGTATTATCTGGCTGCGGCTCTGGCAGGGGATGCGGATACCCAGGCCGAACTCCGAACCGAACTGACCAATCTTGATGCTCAATTTGATGCGGATATGAAAGCATTGAACGGATAAAGGGAGGACCACAATCATGGCATTTAAACTCAAAAAGAGATGTGTGCGTTGTTTGAAGGTTTTACGTGATGACGGTACATGCCAGAATCCCAGCTGCTGCCTTTACCAGGAAGAAGCATCTAAGGATTCCACAACGGACAAGACCGCCGACAGCACGACTAAGGAGGCTAAATAGTGGATTGGTGGCAGATTCTTTTAGCAGGCGTGCCGTCCTTGTTTTCAGGCATCCTGTTGTATGAGTGGGAACAGCAGCGTAAACGCATTAAAGAGCAAGAGAATGAAAAGGAAGTACGAAATGAAGCTTTGGTCAAGGGAGTGCAAGCACTGCTGCGCGACCGCCTTATCACCGGGATGGAGACATGCCTTGAAAAAGGATATGCTCCAATTAATACGGTAGAAATCATGGGCTCCATGTATGCTGCGTATTGCAACCTGGGAGGGAACGGTATTGTAAGCGGCATATATCAGCGCTTTGTCAGCCTTCCGCATAAACTTCCGGATGATGTGTGAGGCGGTGATAGCGTTGTTCCAGTTTGAAAAAATTGATATCGAAAATATTTTAGTCATTATTGCTCTTTCGGCGAGTTTGATAATGGCTATTTTTTATGGGCTCGATAATTTGGCCATGAGTATTGTGACTGGCCTGTTGGGATACATCGGTGGCACAATCAAAGGCTCTACACCGAAAGGAGGTGACAACAAATGAACGTGTTTATTAACCCTGGACACGCACCAAACGGCAATCCGGACCCGGGTGCAGTGAACGGCAACACTGGTTTGCGTGAGTGTGATGTAGCGCTGGCAGTTGGTGACCTGGTCGCTCACTATCTCAAGGCTGCTGGTGTAGGTGTGACGAACGTCTTCCAGTGCGACAGCCTGGAAGAAATCTGTGATCAGGCGAATGCCAGTGGTGCAGATCTTTTCATCTCTATCCACTGCAATTCCGCAGAAGCAGCTTCCGCAACCGGTACAGAAACATGGGCGTGTGCAGGCAGCTCTGCCGGTCATGCTTTGGCAGCCTGCATCCAGAATCAGATTGTTGACGCATTGGGCACTGTAGACCGCGGCGTTAAAACGGCTACGCCCGGTGTCAATGGTCTCTATGTACTGACTAACACCGATGCTCCGGCGGTCCTTGTTGAGCTGGCTTTCATTTCCAATGATGATGATGAACAGCTGCTGGAAGAAAAGCAGGATGATTTTGCCAGGGCAATTGCCAGAGGTGTAACGGACTATGAATGCCAGTAAAGTAATTGAAAGGAGAAACTGATTATGAGTAAATGGACTGATGTGAGAGACAATATTGTTGATGCGCTGAATGTCGATGTCGTGACCGATGAACTGAAAGACCAGGTCACCAACACTCTGCTGGAACAAGTTATGCCAATCATTGAAAATGCCGTAGATGGCTTTTCTGAAAAGGTGAAGGCACAGGCTCCTCAGGAATCCGGCTGGTGCCGCGTCCGTGATGGCATCGTTCTGCCGCTGGTAATGGAAGGGCTGGTGTTTGTGGTAAAGACCGTACTGACGAAAGCAACGGCGGAGAACGCAAAAGAAGAACCTGCCAAGGGTGTATGAAATCGAAGATTGATGATATAATAAAGGCATAGCCGTGTCTTGTGCTATGGCCTTTATTTTCATGCGACTTCCCGCCGGATCCGGACTGTAAAAAAGTCCTGTGATACCAGTACGGTGAGGTTCGTATGTGGTATGGGTAAGTTCACCACATCAAAGGACTGTCACATTTTGTGGCAGTCCTTTTTTCTTTAGCTAATCCCTAACAACTAGCCACTAGCCACTTAAAAGGGCTTGTCGTCGTGCGACAAGCCCTTTTACCCACTTTAGGCCCGGCCCTATCCATGCTATAATAGAGACATCGCAAATTGTGAAAAGGAAGTGTAAGCTATGACAGTACAGCTCGAGGAATTATTGAAAGCCTTTGAACTGAATAATCCCTATCTCAAATTCTATTTAAATAAAAATGACGGCCATATGGCCTTGGTCACGGAAATCCCCGGTGACGACAAGGCAGAAAATGAAGTCACAGCCAATCCCGATGCGTATATCAAGCTGCCGACCCAGGCCGACCTGGATCTGCCGGAAATGATCAAGGGCTTCGTCCCCATGATGAAAGACCCGAAGCAGCGGGCGACTTTTCAGCAGTCCATCGAAGCGGGCAAGACCGTTTCCCAGCTGGAACGGGAATTGAAGGACATGGGCCTGGTCCAGTTCTGGTATACCTTCCAGCGCATGGAATTCCGCAAAATCGCCAAGAAGTGGTGTGAAGACAACCACATTGATTATGAAGAATAGGGGAGCTCGGAGATGACGAAGATTTCAGATATCGGTGAATTCGGATTCATCGATGCTATTAAAGAGCATACCCTCTTCCATCCGGAAAACGTCGCCGTCGGCATCGGCGATGACGGTGCCGTCTACACGACGACGCCGGGCTGGCAGCAGGTGGCTGTCATCGACACGATGGTCCAGAACAGTCATTTCATCATCGGTCAGACGGCGACCTGGCATGACGTCGGCTTCAAGGCCGTAGCCTCGAACCTCAGCGACATCGCCGCCATGGGGGCCGTGCCGACCCATATCGTCCTGTCGACAGCCCTGGCACCGCAGATGGACGTCGATGACGTCATTGACATGTACCGCGGCATCAAGGATATTTGCCGCACGTATGAAGTCAATATCCTCGGCGGCGATACGGTCATGTCCAAAGAAGGCGTCGTCATCACTGTCGCTGCCTTTGGCGAAATCGAAGCCGGGAAGGCCCTGCTGCGCAGCGGAGCCCAGGCCGGCGACGTCATCGCCGTATCCCATACGATCGGCGATTCGGCAGGCGGCCTCGACGTCCTCCTGGCCGGACAGGACGGATATGAACATTTGAAGAAAGCCCACCAGTATCCGGAACCGCAGATTTCCCTGGGACGCTTACTGGTACAGCATCATTGCCACAGCCTGAACGACATCAGTGACGGCCTGGCCAGTGAATCCAATGAAATTGCCAAGGCCAGCGGCGTCGAACTGGTCATCGACCGGGACCAGGTTCCGACGAGCGCTGAGCTGAAAGCCTGGGCTGCGGCATCGGGCAAGGATATTTGGAAATTCGTCTTTAACGGCGGCGAAGACTATGAACTGGTCTTTACCATGGCGCCGGACGATTTCCAGGCTTTGCAGGCCGTCTATCCGGCTGTGACGCCTATCGGGACGGTCCGCCAGGGGCCGGGCCGGGTCCTGCTCCGCCACGATGGGGGCGAACAGGTCCTGCCGCCGACGGGCTGGACCCATTTTTAGGAGGAGGATATCATGAGCTTTGATGTAGCAACTCATTCAGAAGCGGACACCATCGCTTTGGGCAAAGCCCTGGGGCCGGTCCTCAGCGACGGCGATGTCCTGGCCCTGCGCGGCGACCTCGGCGCCGGCAAGACCCATTTCGTCCAGGGCATCGCCCAGGGCATGGGCATTGACGACGTCGTCGTCAGTCCGACCTTTACCATTCTGAATTATTATGAAAATACCATTCCTCTCCAGCATTTCGACTTTTATCGCTTGGAAGAGGAATATGAATTAGACAATCTGGGATTCGACGACTATCTCGAAAGCGGCGTGACCGTCATCGAATGGTCGGAAAAATTCCCGGACCGCCTGCCTGACGATGCGGCTGTCGTCACCATCGAAAAGACGAGTCCCACGGACCGCCTGTTCCATTTTGACTTCCACGGCAGCCGTTGGCAAGCTGTAGAAAATGAGGTAAAAAAATATGCTCTTAGCCATTGAAACATCGAGCCTCGTATCGAGTGTCGCCTTGCTCCATGACGACACGCTGCGGGCTGAACTCACCATCCAGGCACGGCTGACCCATTCGGAACAGCTCATGCCCCATATTGCCGACATGCTCGACAAGGCGTCGGTCAAGAAAAGCCAGATCGACGGCGTCGCCGTTGCCGTCGGCCCCGGTTCCTTTACGGGCCTGCGCATCGGCCTGGCCACGGCCAAAGGCCTGTCCTTTGCCTGGAACGTGCCTATCGTCGGCGTCACGACGCCGGTCAGCCTGGCCTGGAACTTCGTCGGCGTCTCTGACCGCATCTGCACCCTCATCGACGCCCAGAAAGGCAATGTCTATGCCGGTGTCTATCGCTGGGACCGGACGAAGCTGACGACGGAAAAAGAAATCTACATCGCGCCGCGGACGGAAGTCCTGGATACCCTGGAAAGGGAAGGCCAGCCCGTCGTCTTCTGCGGTGACGGCTCCCTCAAAGGGCGCCGGGATATCGAAGGCCGGAGCCCCTTGTTCCGCATGGCGCCGCCGACGATGGTCATTCCCCGTGCCGGCAGCGTCGCCCTGGCAGCCAATGTCCGTTTTGCCGCCGGTGACTACGACGACTGCATGACCCTGACGCCGTCGTACCTGCGCCGCAGCGAAGCCGAAGTGCTCTGGGAAAAACGCCACGGCGGTGCCCCATGTCAGTAACGGTCCGTCAGGCCTGCCGGGAGGACCTGCCGGATATCATCGCCATCGAAGAGGCGTCCTTTTCCGTGCCCTGGTCCCATCAGTCCCTGGCAGCGGAACTGGACAATCC
>ERZ506905.688-NODE-688-length-9991-cov-6.50262_pt1 | contig 9991 bp, 11 predicted proteins | sample MGYA00513175_ERZ506905 | MGnify/ENA metagenome assembly ERZ506905
AATCCGTACATGGTGGCATGGAACCTCCTTACAATCCCCCGCTGGTGACTGAATACATGAAATTTCCGCCTCATTTTCGACAGGGAGCAGCACGGAATAGGAGGAGCATCAGGGAGTTTTGAAGTCGCAAGAGGATAGGGGGACGACTGAAAATATGGGGGAACAGGAAATACCTATTGGGGTGGATAGATTTTTATGCTTCTCGCGTTACCATTGTGGTTGGCGAAATCTGACCTGTGGACAAAGCTAGCCTTTTACCTCTTTTATAGAAATAATAGATAAGTCTTGTGTATCCGATGACCCTCTTGTGGGGAAATTACCGGGGCATTTCCCTTCCACAGCATGTATGGGATAGGGGCTTGAATCACAGAATATTCAACTCTGGAGAAACAATTATGTGAGATAATTTTAAAGGACGCATTGAGCAAGGAAGAAGCACTGGAGGGGGCCCCTGATCGGAAGTGTAGTGAGGCAGAAACGAAAAACCCCCGTTTATACGGGGGACAAGTATTTTGGACTCTGTTATAGAAATAGATTAGTCTTTTTTATAAAGTTTCAGGAAAATATTGAAAGGAATTTTTCCTATTAAGAAAAACTTATTAAAATATAAAACTAAATCTCCTTCCCTCCTATAGCAGTACCCCCAATAATTAAATATTTACTGATAAAAAATTAGCAACTATTTCTTGTTAGGGTCAGAGCTGAATAACATTGTCTCGACAAATGATAAGCAAATTCACATGGTAGCGCATTCCCAATGATATTACACACTTTATCCATTTCCACTGTGTCAAAAATGTAATCGTGGGGAAAAGTCTGCAAAGTTGCAGCTTCCCTAACGGAGATAGTTCTTTCGGCGAAAGGATGACCATATCTTCCACGACTTAATGTCGTACAACCGCCTGTAATGGTAGGGGACACTTTATTCCATTCCATTCTTCCGTAAACATTGGAAAAACCTTTATAGCGACCACGATGACAGGGAGGACGTAATTCTTCGGGAATGGTATTCCATCCTGCACCGGGCTTAGCCGCGCGCAGGCGCAATATATTCTGTTTGGACAATGTTCTTACTATATGCCAGTTCGACGATGGGATGGCCCCTGTGCTTTTTGCTTCCTGAAAAATCAGTGGTTCGGGAAAACCCGCAATGGCATCGCCAACCGTGCGCCATTTTGGAAGGTCCATCCCTTTCTCTGAGTGGGTTGGAGTGGGTAACGGTATAGAGAATCCCAAACCGGCCAATAAAACAAGACGTCTACGAAACTGTGGGACACCGTAATCCGCTACCTGTAACACTTCATACCGAATTTGATAACCCAATTTCTCAAGAAATGCCACGGCTGGCTCAAAAAGATGCTGTCCCCTTTGTGCTAGACCAGGAACATTCTCCATCATAATCGCCTTAGGGCGGAGCTCGTCAGCGAGGCGTACCATTTCATTAATAAGTTCGTTTCGAGGGTCTTCTCGGTGATACTTTGCCGTAAGGCTGGTAAAACCTTGGCAAGGAGGGCAACCGGTGAGAATATCTATTTCACCAGAAGGCGAATACTGTCGCAGATCTTCGCCCTTTATATATCTGATGTCCTGAACGAAGAGCTTCACCTCTGGATGATTCGCCTGGTAGGTTGAAGCTGCGGCATAGTCGAGTTCAACGGCAGAGACAACATTAAAGCCAGCCTGTTTGAGACCTACGGTCAGTCCGCCTCCTCCACAAAATAAATCTACAGCATACATTTTTTTTTCTTGCATATTTTACAAACCCTTAAGACGGTCAGCCTCTTCGAGGAATGATTGATGAGCCTTTTTAGTGCGTAGCAAAAATGAACTCCAATCTAAAATTATTAACTTTTTGTTTTGATGATAGTAATCATATGCCGTTTTCTGTGCTCCTGTTAGATTTATCCCGTCACATACAAGGGTGATGTAAAAATCTTTTGCGACAGTTTTAAAGTCAGCATGATTGGGATCGCTAAAAAACATACCCAGCTGGTCAAAGTAAGTTTGTATTCTATCCCATTCAGTATTGTCTATTTTATGGCACGGTTTTTTTATTTCAACTAATTGTAAACTGCCGTCTTGGCTGAAAGCTGCAAAATCTGGTCTTTTCGTTGGTTCTGTGAAATCCGACAACACGACGGTTTTACCTGTATTTTTCTTATAAAATTTTCCGAACTCCCTCTTCAGAGTTGTCAGTGCTTGGTTCGCCGTCATTGGAATCCATTGTGGATTTATCAGCCATGGGGCAGACTCAATAAGCTTTTGCAATTCTCCTTCTTGGGTTCCCTCATTGTCTTTAAGTGACTCTAAGTGGTCTATTATCTCAAGTCGTTTTTGAACTTGTCTACCAAAGGTGGCTGTTTCAGCTATTCTTGCCGACTTTAATATTCCTGTGATAACTCGCAATGGAGTAAGTTCAACATCTGCCGCTTCCTGTAACTTTTTGTCCAAGTCTTGCAAGGGAGCGAGCATGATACAAAGATCAACCATATCGTTCACAGCTTTTTCGTCAGTTAGCTCGTCGCCACGCATACTTTTCCCCAAATGTTTGGCAACTCCTAGGGCTGTATCGCGCAACATCTTTTGACTATCCGATGGAAAAGCTAGTTGAACGCGTTCGACGACATTACTGACCTCAAAAAATCGTTGCTGCATGCTTTTTCGCATAGGGTCTCTAGTTATAAGGCCAAGATATGCAATGACCTTTTGACCCCATTGCTCAAAAAGAGAACCTAATTCTTGAGACCATAAAATGTCTCTTCTGTCGGTCTGGATCAGATCCTCTTCCTCATCAAGCCAATCGACATGGATTTCGCCAACCAAGTAACTTCTTATCGAGTGTTCTCCAGTAAAGCCAGCCTTTCTATTAAAGACGAGAGTCTGTGCTGCGAACTTACCCCGACAGTATATTCTTACTCCGGCCATCAGCTCGTCTTTGTAGGGTTCTTTGGCATAAGCCATCCATCCGACTATTGGATAAAAATGGGACTCATATTCGAATCCAGCTTTAAATTTGTCCGTGGGGATGGGGTTACCCTCGGGACCGATGGCTTTGTATTGGTGGGCGTTTTGAGTCCGCAATGTTGGCTTGGGGCCGGTAAACTGAACCTTCGAGTTTTCCATTAGAGGTAAATCGAATTTACCAACAACAGTCTTAAAATCTGGATCTGATGCTGTTTTCGAAGTATCGCACAGCTCTATGGCCCAATCAGAGGATTCAATTCCGAAACGTTGAGAAAGTTGACGTGACAAATCTTTGATGTCGCTGACCCGTCTATAATAGAAATCTCGTAAAATGATCTTGGTGTATGTAGCGTCATGGAGCTTTCCGTCTTCGGAGCCAATCTCGGGATAATAATCTTCTGAAGTGTCGCTCATGATTTGATCTTTGTCTAAAATGACATGAGCCACACGATATCCTTCAGAGCCTCCTTCTTTGACACGCGGACCACCTGCACTCATGATTTCAACGACACGGCAGACCCCAAAAGGAGCAAGTTTGCCAACACCTTTTCTCCCCATTACAGCTCTTTTGAATTTTTGAGAGCGCTCTCCACGCTTAGGATCATTTCTTCTCTCAGCTCCAACGACCAAGTAAAAATTTTGTAGTTCATCTGGCTCCATGCCAATACCATTATCACATACTTCAATTGTGACGTCTTTGGACTTTGTTGTACCGTCTTTTTGCTTGACCGCTAGATATTGCCCCATAGGGGCTTGAATCGTAACTTTAGTGGCGTCGGCATCGTAACTGTTCGATATTAGTTCTGCGATAACGGCATAAACTCGATCATAAAGTTTGACCCCAAGTTTATCGACGGTCATTCGTGATATAAGCATCTTATATTTGTGCGACATGGTTGGCCTCTATCGGGGTGTATGCGTTTTTCGCTTAAGAAGAAAAAAATACTAGAAAACAGTATATTTTTCAAGAAAAAGATACTTAATTTAATGCGTTATTCTTCTCTATTAGCAAATTATATTTCGATTGCTTAACTCTAGATATGATGTGGATGAAGTCAAAATAAATCCAGCTATGGTATCTAATAATAAACAAAAAGGCCATTTTCCTTTTCCTATAAGTGTGCACTCCCACACGATTAGTACTCGCCAGCCTAACAAAAATAGTGTATTTATAATTATTTTATCACGTTCAACATTTTTTGTAAATTTTTCTGTCCAAAAGGATACTCTTGTAGCAGGCATGGTTGCTCTTGAGCATGTGTGCCTATGCCAAAAACATCCGTGAATGAAGATAGCAACCTTATATTGCGGAAAAACAATGTCAGGTTTTCCAGGAAGAGAACGGTCATACATCCGATAGCGTAATCCATAAGAGTGCAAACCTTTGCGAATTTTGAGCTCAGGTTTTGTGTTACGATTTTTTACATTACTCATGGCACGGTGCCGCTGCTCGGGAGTCAAGATATCAGTCATCTTTTGCTCCATAATATAAGGTAACAAAAGAGTTGGATACTGGAACTATTTGTACATCCTTTTTCATGGTCTATTTAACAGAACAACAAGTCAAATAATTATCTGCTTAATTGCTTGCTGGATTTCCTACCTTCGCTCGTTTCTTAGCCTCTGTGAAGGTAATGTGAATGAATTCGAATTAAGTTGATAGCTCCCAACACCCTGATGTGATGGGACAAGGATTACGAAAAAAATTTTGGAAAATACCAAAAATTACTTATAAGTTAAATGGGATACAACGTGCGAGGATGCCAAAGTTTTTCTGAATACCACCCATATTTTTCTGCGAAGAGGAGGCTACAGATTATCCCTGCGGGACTTCACTACCCTACGGATATACCCCCGGGAAATCAAGACGCAGTAAGTCATTTGAGTCTTCCATTCGGTGTACCTGGAACTGGTCGGGGTTGTGGGCTCAAGAGTGCCGGACTACCGGGGGATATTCCTGCGCGGCCACCCGCTTGCGGCCAACGGCTGGAAGCTCTCAACCCTGTCGTGCGACGGCAAGTCCATGTCAACGACGTGGGAACAGACGGAGTTTTCCGAGTAGCCGACCGCATCCCTCCGTGGTCAATCTATAGAATCCTCGTCGGAGTGTCTTGGCTCTACGCCACGGCCATTCTGCTGCAAACCAAGGAAATCAAGCTCGTCATTATCCTGAATAAACTCATCGAGAACAGGGACACCAGTCCATATCTGCGTAGCAGACTGCGACCCATTTATCGGCTTACGATGCAGGGTTTTTCCCTAGGCGAAGCGCTCTGCAAAACCGCTACACGCTGGCCGGATCGCATCCTTGCCGACGATCTACGCACCTATGCCGCCCTACCGGGATTCAATCAACAACTCGGCTCGATTGCTGAGGAAATGCTCGAAGACAGCGTAGAAAAAATTCAGGCGGGCGCGAGCGTCATGGGGGTGATGAGCATCCTGCTGCTCTCCCTGACAATCATCATTATGGTTCTCGGTCTCTTGTCCATCAACCAACAAGTAACCCAAGGATTAGGCTTATGATCAGGAACAAAAAACTTCTTCATGCCATCCGGATGCGGAAGGCACAAAACCAGTTGGGCTTTTCGCTCATGGAAACCCTAGCCGTTTTCGTCATCATTGGACTTGTGATGGCCGCAGCCGCTCTCGCCATCTACAACGGCAAAAATGCCGCTAACGTTTCCGTCGCCCAGGAAAATCTTTCCTACCTGAGAGTGAACATCCACGACGTCTATTCCCATGTCCGCAGCTTTGCCTCCATCAGCAACGATGAGCTGATCGCCGCCCGCGCCGTCCCTCAAGGGATGCTCCTCAACGATACCATCGTCAACGCCTGGAACGGCGACGTAACTGTGGCCTCGGCAAACGACGGACGGGCATTCACCATTCAGTTCGATGATGTTCCTGTTGATGCCTGCATCAAGCTCGGCGCTCAACGTGATTCATGGGATTCCCTCTCAATCAACGGTACTGATATCGAACTGGAACAGGTCATTACGCAAGAAGTCTGCTCGGATAATCTGAGCAATACCATCATATTCACGGCTCATTAACCCAAACTGCGGGGCGGATGCCCGCCCCGCAAAAGGAATCCGGGCATGTACCCACTCGTGCTGTGCACCTTGCTTGTCAGCCTTCTCTCCCTGTTCAGCAGTCTCCTTCCCGACTCGCAAACACTCTCTGAGGAAAGCTACAAAGACAGCCTCGCGATCAACTTCTGCGTCTACCGCACCGCCGTCGCACACCATGTTGAAACAACGGAGCATGTCCAAAACATTTCCAACGCCAATCTCGATCTGCCTCCGGGATTCGTATTTCTGCGCCAATGGCAAACGAGGATCATAGGTGACTACTGTTACATCTACGGAGAAGTCCAAGACGATGAAGCCTACATCATTCGCAAAAAGATGGGGAATTCCCTGCTTATTGGAGAAAACAGGAACGGTACAATGTACCCAAGCGGAATCACTGTTCCTCAAAGCATTCCCAACACCGCAATCGTCAGCATTGTGAGCTTGCCATGAAACGCAACCTCGGCTTCTCCCTTCTTGAAATCACCTGTGCGCTGGTCGTGCTCTCCATGATCATGCTCGTGCTGGTTCCTCTCTGGCTAAGAGGACAGACCGGCATTGAACAGGCCCATGTCGCCCACCATCTCCGGAAAATCAACAACGCCACGGAAAGATACGTTATCCTTCAGGGAGGAAAAGCACGCTGGATGCGTTCATGAAAGAGCAAATTGCGGCCTTGCCCGGCCTGCTGTCCTCCATTCTCGATGTCGAGCCTCAGTTGGTGCCGGGCGCGCATCCCTGCCCCACCTGCGGGAAGGCCATGATCCGACGCAACGGGAAAAAGGCCGGCGAATTCTTTTGGGCCTGCACTGATCCCGGCTGCCGGACTTTCCTGCCGGATGAAGACGGCAAGCCCGGCCAGCGCCGGACCTCCACCGCTTCCGAATATCCCTGCCCGATATGCGGAAAGCCACTCTACGCCAGAACCAGCGAAAAAGGCGCGTATTGGGCCTGTTTCAACAAGGAAGGCCACCCGGACGGCAAACCCGTCTTTCTGCCCAATGACGGTGGGAAGCCGGGCCAAGTCAAAGAAAAGTCCCCGAGAGTCGTGACCGAATTCGTCTGCCCCGACTGCGGCAAGCCTCTCCTCTACCGACAAGGCACCAGCAAGGCAGGGAACCCCTACGAGATGTTTTCTTGTTCAGGCTATCCGCAATGCAGGGCAAGTTTCTGGGGAGATGACGGCAAACCGGATTTTACGAGAAGGCCGAAATGACCTTTTTCTTTAACGCCATGAAAAAAACTGCGATGACATGTTCGATACGGAATGAGACTGTGACTGCCATGCACGCGCTTTTCCGGCAACATGCGGGCAACTAGGGAGAACATCATGAAAAGACTGCTCTTGCTCTTTCTTTTGTGTTTTGGGCTGGCCTTGCCAGGGGTGGCTGCTGATGGAACCAGCTTTAATCCTACAATAATTTCTGTCAAAAGCGTGGGAGCTTCGATCCCCGTTGGAACGGTGATTACTTGGCCTTCCAACTCCTGGCCTTCTGATAGAGATAACTGGCTGGAATGTAACGGGCAATCCATATCCAGCGCAGTATACCCGGAACTGGTAGGGGTTGTAGGGGGGAACGTCCCGAATTACCAAGGAGTGTTCTTCCGGGGATACGGAGGACAGACAAGCTATCACTATGGCGCTGTTGGCCATTGGAGCGCGGGGCTAGGCGAGCTGCAAGGGGATGGAATACGAGAAATATGGGGAGAACTTTCCTATCTGCCCCGAAGCCGCGATGGAGAAGTGGGCCAGTCCGGTTCACTGGCCTTTTGGAACGAAGGGCGGAATCAATGGATGAATGACGCGGGTAAGGCGCCATCAGGTGCAATGAACTTTTATGCGTCTCGCTCAACTCCTGTTGTTGGTGAAATCCGCCCGGTGAACCGTGCTGTTCACTACCTGATCAGAGCAAGATGATATTAAAATACATATAGATAATAGACGAAGGCAACGCCAAGAAAGAATTTACTTTGGCGTTGCCTTTGCTATAAGTATATAATTACATAAATACAGATTTACGGCTTTGCGCGAATAAGACAGCGTACATAGATGTGATCCGGGGCAGTTTCTGCTTCCCCCGTGTAGTCAGTCGGGCTTCCACCTCCAGCTCCGATACTTCCGCTCACAGCCCCATTCCGCAGGCTCCCGGAGACGCTGCTGGCATTAGTCGTTCCGCTCACCATCCCGCTGGCCGTGCCGGATATACTTCCTCCTCCCGTACTGCCCCAGATTGAACCTCCTGAAGTGGTTGCGGCTACTGTGGAAGAACCTCCTACAGTGAACTCGGCACCCCCCCCTGATCTGGACCCATAGACACCGGGAGCAACCAAAGTATTTTGGTCTCCAGCCCAACTAGTACCTTTTAATGCTTCTTCTGTCGTTCGATTAACTGAAACCCTACCTCCAGCGATTCCTGAATCATTTCCGGTTTGGCTGATGGAAATCCATGTCCCCCCTGAGCCTTGTACTGCCTGATATGTTTGTCCTCCAGCACTCCCACTGGTGATTGTCTGTCCATTTGCCCAACCGCTGACTCCCAGATTTGCCGCTGAAGAAAAAGATTGTCCGCCAGCCGTCCCGGTAAGGGCCGTGCTGACGAGCTGCCCAGAGAAACTGTGCGTGTGCGTCGGCTGAGTATGGTTATGGCTTTTGATCGAGTTGTCCACGTTCTCGCCAACCGAGTGCCTAGGCTGAAGGCCGCGCAGGAAACGACCACGATAGTCTGGGATTGTTGATTTTCCCAAAACCCCGACCAGTTCCGGGTATACTGGCATGGAAAGAATAACAGCTTAAAATATAAGATAAACACGAGAGAATACTTTCGATATGGTTAGGCAATATATCAATACATAAATACGTATTTATATAAATATGTACTTATGTATTTTTCATATGAAAAGCGAAAAACAATCCTTCGGCACAACCAGGCTTGGAAGCCTTGCCATAGGAGGCGTACCTGTGTACTTTCCGGGCCGGGACTTCCCTACTCAGTCACCAGCGGGGGACTACAAGGAGGTTCCATGCCACCATGTACGGATTCATCCGTATGCTGGCAAAGGCTGCTGTTTGGGCTGCCCTTGTCCGGCTGTTTAACTGGCTGATGGACGAGTTCCTGAGCTAGAGACAGCCCACAGGACAAAGCAAGCCCCTAACAGTGGCTGAAACTGTTAGGGGCTGTCCTGTGGGAAAACTTCTGTTTTACCTCTAGGGGAGTCCCGAAAAAGACTCCGCGTAATGGGACGGTAGGTGTTGACGCACTTGCCGTCCCTCTTGCGTTTTAAGATAAGGACTTTCGATGAATTTGGCAAGTCACCGCGCCCGGATGAGGTAGCGAACCGCACGGTTCACCGGACGGATTTCACCAACAACAGGAGTAACGCGAGAAGCATAAAAATCTATTCCACCCCAATAACTATTTCCTGTTCCCCCATATTTCCAGTCGTACCCCTGTCCCCCTGTGACTCCAAAGCTCCCTGATGCTCCTCCTATTCCGTGTTGGCCACCTGTCGAAAATGAGGCGGAAATTTCACGTATCCCATCGCCCTGAAGTTCACCGAGTCCGGCGCTCCAGTGACCAACAGCACCATAGTGATAGCTGGTCTGGCCACCGTATCCCCGGAGGAACACTCCCTGATAATTCGGGATGTTCCACCCGATGAGTGCGACCAGTTCCGGGTACACTGGCATGGAAAGAATAACAGCTTAAAATATAAGATAAACACGAGAGAATACTCTCGATGCGGTTAGACAATATATCAATACATAAGTACATATATATGTAAATATGTACTTATGTATTTTTCATATGAAAAGTGCAAACAATCCTTCGGCACAACCAGGCTTGGAAGCCTTGCCATAGGAGGCGTACCTGTGTACTTTCCGGGCCGGGACTTCCCTTATTCAGTCACCAGCGGGGGATTGTAAGGAGGTTCCATGCCACCATGTACGGATT
>ERZ506905.689-NODE-689-length-9988-cov-15.1191_pt1 | contig 9988 bp, 8 predicted proteins | sample MGYA00513175_ERZ506905 | MGnify/ENA metagenome assembly ERZ506905
CCTGGCTGATGGAACAGGGCATCGAGTCCATCTCGCTCAACCCCGACACCGTCGTTGACACGTGGCGCCGCCTCGCCGTCAAGTAATTGACGCGCTGAGACGCTAGTCCGAACAAGGCCCCCGGCTCCGAAAGGCGCCGGGGGCTTTTGTCTGGTCCCTTCGAGTCGCGTGTGCCCGAGATGTTTTCACGTCCGTGCTTGACATGTGCCATGAGAATGGTTATCATTAATGCGAATGAGAACCATTCGCGGGTGCGAACGGGCAGGACCACACGAATCACAAGCGCCTTTCGGGCGCAGGGAAGGGCAACATGACGAAGCATGCAGCTGCAAGGACGCGCACGGCGCTCAGAGCCGCCTCAACCGCAGGTCTTTCGGTCTCCGCATTCTTTCTTGCGGCGCCCGTTCTCGGTCTTCTCGCGCCGCAGGCGAGCTTTGCGGCGGCGATCGCTGCCTTTGCCGCGGCGACGGGACTGGATGCGATTCGAGACCGTACGCACGGCGAATAGTTTTCACGACTTCTGCAGTTGAGTGAGGAACGGCGCCCGCAGTTCTCTTCGGAGGAATGCGGGCGCCGGTCTTTTTGTCTTCCCGATTGTCGTTTCGTAAGTGCGTGAAAACCTAGGAGTGCCGTCGTTCGCCGCTGTGCTAGAGTGTTCTGGTACGGCCTCTGTGGCCCGCAGGGCGGTTCCTGCGGCGGATCAGGGGCGCTTGCGGAGGCAGGAACGTTGTTCATATCAGGTACGGTTCTCTGGTTCATACTGGCGCTGATCGTCGCCGCCGTCGAGATGGTGACGGGCACGGTCTATCTTCTGGCCGTCACGCTGGCGTGCGCGGCCGCGGGCGCCGCGAGCTGGCTTGGCCTCTCGGCGAGCTGGCAGTTCGCGGTCTGCGCCCTCGTGACCGTCATCGGCTGCGCGCTTGCGCATCTCCTGCGCCGCAGGAAGAATCCGCAGGCCGATCGTCTCATGAATCTTGACGAGGGCGAGCGCATCCGAGTCGAATCCGTGGGCACGGGCGGCACCGCCGTCGTGCAGTACCGCGGCGCGTCCTGGATCGCCTGCGCCGAAGAGGGCGATCTCACGCCGGGTACCTGGATCATCGCCCGCGTCGACGGCACTCGCCTCGTCCTTCGTCCCGCCGCCCTCAAGTAGAGGCGACGCCCATTTCACACCTCATACGGAGTCATTGAAAAAAAAATGAACGTCAGCGGCTTTCTCATCTTTACGCTCGTGCTCGTCGTCGTGGCGGTGCTCTTTGCGTTCCAGTCCGTCAAGGTCGTGCCCCAGCAGACCGCGTGGGTGGTCGAGCGCCTCGGCAAGTTCCACGCCGTGCTCACGCCGGGCCTCAACTTCATCATTCCCTTCATCGACCGCGTCGCCTACCGCCACTCCCTCAAGGAGATCCCGCTTGACACGCCGAGCCAGGTCTGCATCACGCGCGACAATACCCAGCTCACGGTCGACGGCGTCCTCTTCTTCCAGGTGACCGACCCGCAGCGCGCCTCCTACGGCACGTCCAACTACGTCGTTGCCATCACGCAGCTCGCCCAGACGACGCTTCGCTCCGTCGTCGGCAGGATGGAGCTCGACAAGACCTTCGAGGAGCGCGATCTCATCAACAAGTCCGTCGTCTCCGCGATTGACGAGGCAGCCCTCAACTGGGGCGTCAAGGTGCTCCGCTACGAGATCAAGGACCTGACGCCGCCCGCCGTCATCCTGCAGGCCATGCAGCAGCAGATCACGGCCGAGCGCGAAAAGCGCGCCGTCGTCGCAGCATCCGAAGGCCGCAAGCTCGAGCAGATCAATCTCGCCACCGGCGCCCGCGAGGCCGCCATCGCCCAGTCCGAGGGTGAAAAGCAGGCCGAGATCAACAAGGCCGAAGGCCAGGCGGCCGCCACGCTCGCCCTTGCCACGGCAACGGCCGAGGCCCTTCGCCGCGTTGCCGCCGCCACGCAGGCCGAAGGCGGCATGAACGCCGTCAACCTGCAGGTCGCCGAAAAGTACGTCGAGGCCTTCTCGCAGCTCGCGAAGACCAACAACACGCTCATCGTCCCGGGCAACCTCGCCGACATCTCCGGCATGATCGCCTCGGCGATGAAGATCGTCGACGGCGCCAAGGCCCAGCTCCCGCCCAAGGCCTGAGCCGTCCTTTGAAGCACCTTCCGAAGGCGCCCGCAGGATTCGTCCGCGGGCGCCTTTTCCGTCGCACCTCCATCATCACCTGCACCGCATGCCGTTTCGTACTCCTGAAGCGGGTGCGGGGCCTTCGCTCTGTATAATGTCGGCATGTTTTCACAAGAGCCGCGGCACCCCTGCATGATGGCCCCCAAGGATGAAATTTCCTATGACCGAACAGAATACGAGCGGCGCCGTCGTGGCGCTTCCTTCGATCGGCGATTCCGCCGTTCTCGCCGAGATCCTGATGTACACCGGACGTGATGCGATCGCCGTCATGCTGAATGAGCAGGGCGATCCCAATGACTTCTCCAGGATCGTCTTCGGCGTCGCCTCGATCTTCATGGGGCACACCGACTCGCTCGAGCTTCCCGAGGGCTGGGATCCCGCCGCGCGGGGCGCCGCCCTTCGTCCGCTTCTTTCCGACATGCTTGAAAACATGCCCGAGGAGGACCGCAGGACCTTCGCCGATGACGAGAGTCTCCTTGTGCTCGCCGTCATGACCTGCTTCCAGGAGGCCGCCGCCATCGCAGAGTACTGGGCCGATGCCCACGAGACGACGGACATGCAGACCATTCTGAACGGCGTCCTTCATGACGAACTCTTCTCCGCCCACTTCGCCACCTGGGCTGAGATGATCCTCGGCATTGCCCCCGAAGAGGAGGACGAGGAAGGCGCGGCGGATGACAGCGAAGGAGACAAGACGGAATGACGGACGAAAAGAAGATCGAGGAGCAGGCCCCGGAGCAGGGCGAGGAAAAGGTCGAGGCTGTCGTTCTTGACGAGAACGTGCTCGAACAGCTGCTGGTCGGTTGCATCTGGGACGTGCTCCGCCGCATGCACCGCGTTGCCACGAAGGCCATCACGCCCGACCAGGCAACCGAGGAGGACGATGCCATTGCGCGTCACCTCGCCCGCACGCTCATGGGTGAGAATCCCGGCTTCACGAGCGCGCTTCCGCTCGTCGGTCCCGCGCTCGTCGAGGAGCTGCGCAAGCTTCCCGACTATGCCGAGGACGAGCTCCCCGAGGAGATCGACAGTGCCAATCCGCGCGCCGTCATGGTCTACGTGTGCCGCACCTTCCTGCACGGCATCTACGACATGGTCCGCACGCTGACGAAGGCCGATGAGATGACGCCCGAGAAGCTCTCCGAGACCGTGAATTCGACCGCCGCGCTCTGGACGCTGCGCTTCACCGGCCGCAGGGCCGACAAACTCAACTGAACGATCGGAGACGGGACATGGCCGGTTGCGGATCGAACTGCAGCGCAGGATGCTGCAAGGACTTCAGTTCCAGGGCGGAGCGTCTGCCCAATCTTCTGAGCGTCGAGGTGACGGGCGAGATCTTCGCGAAGGCCGTCCGCAACATGACGCTTCGCGCCGCTCAGCGCGCCGCGGGCATGATGAGCGACGAGGAGTATGAGGAGGCCAAGAGCAAGCTCGTGCGCTGGCTCGTCAACGCCTTTTCGGGCGAGAATCCTCACTATGAGGCCGACTCCGAGTGGCACGGCAACGGCGGTCTCGCCGACTATCTGGCCGAGACGCTCGACTATCACGGCCATTCGCCCCGTCAGGTGATCACGCATGCGGCCGCGCTCTTTGCCGACGACGCCGACAACCTCGCGCGCGAGATCGTCGAGCGCGGCGGCCTCGACACGCCCGCGGCCCGTCAGGCGCTGGCGCAGGTCGCAGGCATGTGGGCGCAGGTCTTCACGGGCGTTCCGCCCGAATTCGCCTGAGGTTCGCCATGGCACGCAGTCCGCTTGAAGAGCACGCGCCCGACGTCACCCGCGAGATCATGGGGCGTCTTTCACCCGAGGCCATGCGCACGCTTCGCGCCGTCTCCGAAATGCGAAACCGTCCCGCCGAGGACGTTCTTCGCGAGGAGCTTCGCGGCTACATCGCCGACAAGCTTCCGCTGCCCGACGTCGAGGCCATCATCCACGCGATGGGCGAGCGCTTCTATGCGCTCGGCTATGCGTGCGGCACCGCCAAGCGCTTCCTGAGGAAGCTCAGAGGCGAATGACCCGCAGTCCTTGCTCATCCCGCATCCCGAAAGCCGCAGACAGCCGACGCCGTCTGCGGCTTTTTTCTCTCTTTCGCTCCCTCGGCCCGCTCATGTTGTTGCGCGGACGCATCACCATCCTGTAGGTCGCCTTGGGCGGGAACAAATGCTGGATCCGCTGTGAATCAGCTTTTACGAGAATTGAAACCTCAACGGGAACAGTGCTTCTTCTGTTTGCGGGGTGAGATCTACCTGTTGTAGAGGTGAAGTATCGTGGTAGGCTTGACTGCATTGCGCCACGTCGGGCTTTTGCCTGCAAGGCGGCGTACATCATGAAACAGTGCTTCACCGGGTGATTCTGCACCTGAAGAAGCCCATCAAACACAACGGAACTAAAACATGACCAGCACCCTCAAGCGCACCCTGCTTGCCGTCGCAGTCGCGGCCGCACTTCCCATGACGGCTTCGGCTGCCGAGTACTATTACAACGTCGCGGGACACGCCGATTCTCCTGTCCACTCGGGCGTTAAGCTCTTCTGGAACTCCCTTTATTGGGGGCCTGCCAACGATGCAGGCTCCGGCGCAGGGAACAACGTTTACCTTGGTGCAGCAGAGTATAAGGTCGGTTGCGCTGCGGGCGGTTATGGCTTCACCGGTGCCACCGCTCCCGTTGCAGGCAACAGCCTCACCATCAGCGGCGGCAAGTTCATCTCTAGCGTTGCCAACTACGGCGGATACGGTGAAGGTGTTACCGTCGAACGCAACAAGGTTCGCATTGAGGGCGACAGCAGCCTCAAGCCCACGATCATCTACGGCGGCTATGCGGTTGGCGGAGACGCCGTGTCCAATACGGTCGAAGTCGAGACGAACGGCGACGTCTCCACGACGTTTGGCGGTGTTGTCGCATGGACCGAGTCGATCACCCGGTCTTTTGACGTCAGGGGCAATACGGTGAAGCTGATCAAGGGCAAGGTTGATTCAAGCTCGACTTCCAGCAATCCCGTGAACGTGCTCATCGTCGGCGGGCAGAACAATGCCGGCGGCAATGTCGTCGAAAACTCCGTTGAGGTCTCCTCGCCCGACGCCGCCCAAGCACTCGTCATTGGCGGTATGAGCAGTGATTATGTGCCTGCCCTCAATGCCGTCCCGACTTTCTCGGGCAACAAGGTCATCGTGCACAAGGGCGCGGTGGTGGGCACTGCCCACGGTGCCTCTGCGGGCGGTATTGCCAGCGTTCGAGCCGCTCTGACGGGCAACGTCGTCGAAATCTCAGGCAAGGTGCTTGAGAATGCGGCGGCTGCCGTTGCCTGTGCGTATGCTTCCGAGGTTGAGGCCGGCACCACGACGTTCAAGAACAACAGGATCGTGCTCAAGAGCGGCGCGGCTGTTACGGGTGATGTTGCCGCCGTGCGAATCGAAATGCCCGAGGATCTCGCGGGCAGACAGACCTTCGTTTCCGAAGGCAACACGCTTGTCGTTGAAAAGGGCGCCGACATTTCCAAGAGCACGCTCTACGGCGTTCAGTTCGTGCCCGTCAACACGGGGGCCAATCGTGCCGCCTCGGCAGGCACGGGCGTCACGGTTGCCGGCGCAACGCTTGTTCTTGACAAATGGCAGGGCGCTGTTGCAAACATTGCGGGTTTTGATTCGATGGACGTGCGCGTGGCCGATGACGTTGACGTCTCGAAGCCCATTATGACGGTGACGGGCAAGGCCGAGCTGCCTGCCGCGGGGCTCAAGAACGTCACGCTCACGATGTCCGAAAGTGCGGTCGAGGCCTACAAGGAGGGCGGCAAGTCGCTCAAGCTCCTCGACAAGGCCGAGGGCGGCACGCTTTCCGGTCAGATCGTCGGCGAGTCCACGACCCAGAAGGTTCAGAACGAGAGTGGCCTTGTTTATGCCGACGCCGTGCTCGGTGAGGACGGCAGCATTGAGGTGGGTGAATTCCGCACGAGCACCAAGGCTCACGGCTACTTCGAAGGCGTGAGCGCGATGCTGAGCATGTCGGCTCAGTCCGCCGACCTGGCTGCGGGTTCCTCGCTCAAGCACCAGCTCGATGCCATGGATGCGGGTGAAGTCCGTGCGGTCGGCGTGATGGAGGGCTCCTCCTATCGCTGGCAGACGGGTTCGAGCATCAACGTCCGTGCCATGTCCGCACTGGCGGGCGCCGCCACGAAGTTCGGCGACGTCGATGCGGCTGCCTACGTCGAGTTCGGTCATTCCGATTTCGACACCGTCAGCGTCTTCGATTCGAAGGGTGACGGCGAATACTACGGTGTCGGTGCACTTGCACGCTGGCATGCTGCGGGCGGCTTCTATACGGAAGGCTCCGTGCGCATGGGCTGGCTCGACGCGAGCTTCGACGGCGAGGCGGCCACGGGCGGCTACGACCAGAGCGGCCTGTATGCAGGCTTCCATCTTGGCGCGGGCCACGTCTTCACGCTGACGGAGGCGTCGAAGCTTGATGTCTATGCCCAGTACTTCTACACGCATCAGAAGTTCGATGACGTTACCGTGGCCGGCTCCGACATGCAGGTCGACGACGCCGACTCGTCCCGCACGCGCCTCGGCGCGCGCTACACGTACGGTGCCGCCTCCTGGAAGGGCTGGGCGGGTCTTGCCTGGGATCATGAGTTCGACGGCGAGACGGGCGGTTCGGCCTCCGGTGTTGCCGTGAGTGACGCGCCTGCGCTTGAAGGCGACGCAGCCGTTGCCGAATGCGGCCTGAGCTGGCAGGATGCGGCCAGTCCCTGGAGCGTTGATGTCCGACTCGGCGGCTACGCGGGCGACCGTGACGGCGTCTTCGGCAGCCTCGGCGCTTCCTATCGATTCTGAGCATGATGAGGGGCCTCTTCCGAGGCCCTGCATCAGGAAAGGAAACGGCCCGAAACCTTGCGGTTCCGGGCCGTTGTATTTTTCATGGCATTCAGTCGCCTGCTTTCAAAAGCTTCTTCTTGAGGCCGTCGTCGATGGCATTGTCGCCAAGCCAGATGGCGAGCACGGCGTTGTAGAGCGCGCGGCCGCCGCCGATGGGCTCGCCCACGGGCTTGTCATTCAGATGGACCGTGGTTCCCTTGTCGGGCGAATAGTCGAAGTCGATGATGTCGCCCGTTTTAACGTCGCCGATAGACCTCATGAGGCTGCGCAGGGCCTCAAGTTCGGCGGAAATCGCCTTTTCCTTGGCAGGCTGGAGGTTCGCCTTGATGCCGTCGTTGAGCGAGTCGATGAAGCTCGCACAGGAGACGTCGCGCAGCAGGCCGAGACGCACGCGGGCGGCGCTGTTCTGGGCCATGGCCTCTGTGTTCCTGCGGGCGGGCGCCTTCAGGTAGAGCCCTGCCGTGTAGACCTTGAAGAAGATTTTCGTGCGAAGGCCCGCACCGTTGAGCAGAAGCTGCTCGCCGTTGACGTTCGCCTGCGGCTCGTAGGTGATGGATTCGATCTTGAGGGGCTGGCCGGCGAGGGCGGCGCTGAGCGTGAGCGTCATGCAGGCGGCCGCGGCCAGTCTCTTGAGAATGCGGGTCATGGGCTTTCTTGATGTGAAAAAGGAACACGCAGAATCGTACCACCGCCCGCGTGCGAACGGGAAAAACCGCAAACGACTTTGTCTCAAGAGTTTTCAGTCTTTCCGGCCTTCGCGGACTCGGCGGCCTTTCGGGCCTCGATGCGCTTTGGCGCTTCCTGCCGCGCACGACCGAGCTGGTCTGCAGCGCCACGGAAAGTGCGATGAGTCCGATGCCTGCGTAGAAGGAAGGACCGAGGTCGCGGGCCTCGCCGAAGATGATCATGGCGAGGATGATCGAGTAGATCGGCTCGAGGTTGTAGGAGAGGTTGACCGTGAAGGCCGAGATGTGCTCGAGCGACTGGATCTGCAGAATGTACATGAAGAGCGTGCAGAAGATCGCGAAGATAGGCAGATAGAGCGTGTCGGGCCAGGTCGGGATGAAGGGCTCGGGCGGCATGAGCGAGACGTAGACGGGGATCGCCACGCAGGAGAAGGCGAAGCCGCCGAGCAGCTGCCAGCTCATGACGGTGACGCTCGAGTACTTGGCGAGGATCGGGGACGTCCGTGATCAAGATATTCGGTACTGCCAAAAGTGCCAGAACGCTGGTTCGTCCATGAGCGCTGATTGAATCTCAACTTCGATTTTTCGCTGCCCCAATTTCACCAGCCCGGCAATGTTGAGAAGAGCGCGACGCATGCGCTCCACGCTGACGTTCCACCATCTACCCTTGTACTCGAAGCGAGAGAAGATCTTCAGGCGTATGGCCACGAAGATCGTGTATGCAATCGCTGAGAGAAGTAGGCGATAGAAGTTGGTCAGAAAGCGCGTAGCACTGGCGCGCTGCGCTTTGCTCTCGTCCTTCAATTCGTGGAACTTCAACTCACAGGCAGAGCCGCGACGGCAGTAGAGATCTTCGTAGATGGCGGCAGAGGTGGCACGCCAAAGCTGACCGCATTTACCGTCATCCTCAGTGGGAATGTTGGTGATGATGCAGCGCAGGTCTTCGGCCGATACTCCTCGTACTCTCCCAAGGCGCGCAACACAAGCATGCCGTCTCCCGGACGGGCATACTGCTTGATGATTTCAGGCGCCCATTCCGTATCGGCGAACTTCTGAATGGCTCTGTTCGGCGCATAGCCGAACAGGTAGTAGGCGCCTTTTTCGACGATCCCACGCACGAGGCTTTCGCGAATAAACCCGCTGTCGGCCCGGAATACGATGGGGGTGTCGGGATAATGCTCACGGAGGAAGTCGATGACTTCCTCATAGACCTCCTCGAGCATGGCACGTCCATCCTGACAGCCTCGATCCAACGTAACGTACACGGGGAAGTTGTTGATGAAGAGCACCATGGCCATCAGGCAGTAGTCACCATAATGACCGGAGAACTCTTTGTTTTCCTGGTTGCCGTAAACGTAGATCGGGGTGCAGTCGACGTCGACCCAAAGGATGTCCGGATGCTTGGGGGCGTAATGCACGAACAGGTCTTGGAGCACCTGTTGCATGGCCGTCAACGTGTGGCGCTGTAGAGAGTTTTCAAAGTTGCAGAGCGTCGCACAGCCAGATGCGGCGCTCAACCCCACGGCAGACAAAAAGGCAGGATCATCGTCGATGGTGTCGTGGTCATTCAGGTCTTCCTTGCCGATCAGAATGCCGGCCAGACGCTGGATGAAGTTGCCGAACTGAGTGCGTCCGCCACGACACTTCTTGTAGGGAAGCGTGGGGGCGATGACGCTCTTGATAATGTCATAACCACCTGACTGGCGCAGGAAGTCAAAGGCCTTGAATAGTCCGATACAATTTGTTACGTAGCTATTCTTGTTGCGGATATGAACTTGACGGTTGAAGCTGTCTGTGCATGGTGTAGAATTAACCTGAGTTCCTGCCTCAATTATTAGGGCACCTCGTTTGAGGTGCCCTTTGTCCATTCGCAAAATCCCTGGTTTTCAGTGATTTTTTAAAATTCCTATTGATGGAAACCTCAAATTTTGTTACCATGTAGCCTAACAAATATAGGAAGCTCTTCAAAAACCCCCGTTGCCAAGCCGGATGGAACAAAAATGTTCTGTTCGGCTTTTCTTAACGACGCCAGAATGTGCTGTTTTTTTGCCAATGCAATAGTAAAATACTAACACGATGCCGTTCACAATCTAGGTGTTCTATGGAAGAGCTGTTCAATGGCCAATTGAGCTTTGCTGACATTGAGGCTGAAAAATTCCTTCAGATTCGTCGGACTCATGCTGATCGTCGCGTGAATGCCATGGATCGCTTGACAGATGACGTAATCAACGAATTGATCCAACT